>ERZ1026814.5-NODE-5-length-247360-cov-11.913830_pt1 | contig 247360 bp, 242 predicted proteins | sample MGYA00520871_ERZ1026814 | MGnify/ENA primary metagenome ERZ1026814 (study PRJEB33270, sample SAMEA104284478) | anaerobic digester metagenome | biome: Anaerobic digester microbiome; feature: mesophilic sludge digester; material: Anaerobic digester biomass | place... | reverse complement strand
GAAGTGAGCGACGGTGGCTCCGAGGACGGGATACGTGAGAGGGGGTCGGACAGGTGTAGTAAGTTAACGCACGCGCCTTGCGTGTGCTGGCGAGGTACGAAGCGATTGTTGGAGAACGGTACGCTAGGCTTGAGTTGTATAACGATTTTTTTTTTCAAGCAGAAGACGGCATACGAGATCTAGTACGGTCTCGTGGGCTCGGAGATGTGTATAAGAGACAGCCATACGACAGGGTCAGAGAGGGAGGCAATGAACTGATCGAACGTGATCCGCGAGAAGAGGCCAAGGATCGGTGTGATGATGAAGATGACGAGCAGGGTGATGAGCACCCCTGCCCCGATGGTAAGAAGGTTATTCCTTCCTTTGAAATATCGTCTTCCCATCATGTGATCTCATGAGTTCACGGCAACGCAAATCCGTACTTCGCCAAGGTTGCTCTGCCCAGCTCGCCATTGAGATACGCGAGGAAGGCGGCTGCCTCTTCCTTGTGCTGGGATGCCGCAACGACACCGGCCGGGTATTCGGCGATGACATTGAACGTGTCGGGGATTGCGATTACGGTGAACTTGTTACGGTTTTCAGGGGTGATATCCGATTCATACACGATGCCGGCATCGGCCTCGCCGAGCTGGACTTTTGCCACCACTCCCGTCACGGTCGTCTCTTCAGAGATGACGTTTGCGCGGACTGATGAGTTATAGGAAGGCCCATACGCGGTATCGTTGCCCATCTTGGTCAGAATCTGACGGGCATAATCCCCGACAGGGACATCTTTCGTGCCGATAACGAGCCTGGTGCCGGGACGGGCAAGGTCATCAAGGGTCATGATATTCCCGGGATTGGATGCGGGGGTGATAACGGCCAACCGGTTCTTTGCAAACAGCCCGATACTGCTGTTCTCCATGAGACCCTGGTCGCGGAGGGCATACAGATGTTTGGTGTTGGCGGAGAGGAACACATCGGCATATGCCCCCTGTTCGATCTGCGTCCTGAGCGCCTGCGAGCCGTCGAAATTGGTGATGACGTGGATATCCGAATGGCTGGTTTCGTACTCTTTTGCCATTTCAGTTATTGCACCGGTGAGGGAAGCGGCAGCAAACACGGTCAGATCGTTTTTTTGTTCAGGCTGTGCCTGTTCGGAAGTACAACCGGCGACAATGATTGCTGCAAGCAATACCAGGGAGATGGTGGTGAGCCAGGAAAATTTCATAGGACTAAGAAGGCCACTAAAGTATAATTAATTAACTATTTACATTTATTAAATAGAAATGTTTATCTCCGCCCCAGGCAAATTATTTCAATGCACCAGAAATGGTGCATGAAAATGCAGCTTTAGAGCCGATCAATGGTGTCTTCCGCCGGCAGCACCTGTGAAAAATTCATGTCCTTGGTCAATCATGCGTGCTGCCGGCACTACGAACGTACATTTGTTCTATCAGCGGTGAAGTCTGAAACATGAGTACTCCTGCAGCACATCAGGTCTCCCCGTACCCTGACTGGGAACTGCGTATATACCAGCTCACCCGCCCAGTCAATAGGTATGACATCCAGGCTTTTTTGGGAGATCAAGACGCATATATCAGGGATACCGCCGCAGGACCAGTGCATACCATCCATAAATACGGCCTTCTCGAGATTCACGCTCGTGTCGGGGAGAAAGGCATCGAGGTCTGGTATAATCCGGAACAGGGATCGTACCCCTTGGAATACTTCGAAGCACTCCTTGCTACACGATTTTAAAAGAGGAACTGAAATGAAAAAAGAACTTAATCGATCCCCACCATCACTTCAGACGCCTTCATCACGGCGTATACTTTCGATCCTTCCCTCAGCTTCATCGTTTCGGCAGAGTGGGTGGTTATGGTCGAGACAATCTCCTGTCCAGCTCCGACAGATATCACTACTTCTGTCGTGACCGGACCTTTTTTTAACAGTTTCACCGTTCCCGGGATCTGATTGCGAGCACTGATCTTCATAAAGTTCACTGAATCAGATTGATTATAGCCGATATTTAGAACTATCTTTTACCAGACCCCTTCCAATGAAAAAATTGAGACCCGCCAGATAATCAGATCGGATGATCGGAGTGAGATTTACCAAGGGAGCAGAAGAAATTCCCTGATCAATCCTGCTTCAGAACCTCCAGAAGAGCTCCCCTGATCATCTCTTCGGGTATCGCTTTGAAGACATCCCGGTCCAGTTGCACCGCCTTGCATGAAACCTGATCCTTGCTGATATCGGTCCTACAGCTGCATCCCGAAAAAGAGATCCCTGTGCCGAGAAGGTGTTCCAACTGGATGCCGTTAATTATGAGCACATTCGATTCATCCACCTTATCCGGAGAGAGAATGGTATTCTGAATTTCCAATTCGACATTGTTGAGGAGATCCTCATCTCCCAGTTGTGTGATCACCTTCAGGAGATTGGTCCCGGTATCGGTGCAACGGCCGCATGGAATCTCCCCGAATTCCAAGTGGCGCCATTCAATGAGAATTTTCTTGGTTTGACTCATGCACTACTCTCCCCCCGATTTCAGGAGATGAATAATTCCCTGCGGGGTGCTTTTCTGATAGAAGTGCAGGGACTCCGACTTGTTTCATGGATCATTTTACGGATAGGCGATAACTATCTGTCATTACAACGGTGGGCATGCCAGGGAATGCCCGAAAATTCCCCATACTGCGCAATGGATATCTTTCGCCTGAAGACAGATGCCGAAGATGCACAAGGATTATTTGAAACACCCAAGCTGGCATGCCCGGATTTTGATCCCGTTCTCATTGCAGAACCGTGAGATATCGGTCTTTGAGATCCCATATTTTTCTGATATGAGAAACGCTTCTGGGCATTTGATCTCTTTCTCGATACCCGCTTCCCGGAATATGGACTGTATTTTCTGCTCATCCATGGTAAATGTTGTATTTTTACAATGAGTTAGAGTTTATCATTTCATCGTTTCACTTGTGTACAGACTAGGTAATCCCAAGACCTGCGGTGGAACATTCATATGAACAATCGATGACGGCCTTTTCATCGAGTAAAGGTATAAAACTGCCGGAAGCAGTTTGATTGGAAAGAATCCTCTGATTTCACAACAGGATTCGCTTCAGAACACACCGACCTTCTTTATGACCCGGATAATCGTTGCAGGAAAAGTAGGTTTGGGGAAACGAATGCCGCTGCAGGTCCATTACAGCCGGATTCTTTCAGGATGCGTATAGATGCTCATCCGGGGTGGCCGGGCAAATCCCACAAGGGTCATGTTCATCCGTTCAGCAAGCGAGATCCCTGATGAGAATGGGGCATTGTTGCTGACCACAATCGGGATCCCGGCCCGATAGGCCTTGGCGACCATGTCAGCAGGAAGCCGGCCGGTGCAGACCATGAAGGTGTGGCCGGGATTTACCCCGGACAGGAGCGCTTTTCCCACCGCCTTGTCTACTGAAGTATGGCGCCCGATATCCTCAGCGGCAGACCTGACATGACCTTCTGAATCAACCAGGATGGTACAGTGGGTTCCCCCTGTTGACCGCCATACGGTAGCGGTCTCGTGGACCTGTCGTGTCCCTTCAAATACAACGCTTTTATCAATGACGATACCCCTCCCGATAGGAGGTCCGGATAGTTCCTGCCGGTGCCGAATACCCACACCTGCACTCCGAATCTCAAGCGAGGGAGCATTCCCTTCCGTTGTACAATGCTCTGCAGTAACAGCGATAACGGGGAGATCGATCCGTATTGATGTGATACAATCAGGATCGCTGATCAGCCCTTCGCAGATGAGAAAGCCGATTGCAAAGCTATCCAGATCCACAGGAGTGATTTTAAGGGTGGTCACCGGTATCCCGTTGAGGGTGACGGTGACGGTATCTTCAATACAGACGCATGCCGTTTTCCTCTCCACAGTATCATCGCTGACTGCGAGAATCTCGTGGTCAAGGGTCATGGTTTTTTTCATATTCATTGCCGTGTCGTCTTGCGAGCCCATCCAACAGTCACCTCAAGCGTACCTATTTGAGATCCGGGCTGAAATGTTCAGAGACCAGTGATAACCCGGTTCCAGGAGGGCAGTGAAGGCACATACCCTGTCATTTCCTGACTGAGGGGGTAACAGTACCGGGATACAGGTCCGAACAATAAGAATGGTGAGAGATAATAATTAAGTTCACTTATCTGTTTTGGTTATTCATCATTTTTACTTAATAAATCGCACCGATAGCAGAGATACACGGTCGCAATGATGCATCTTATTGTTGCACTGGCTTAGGATCACCCTATCCTTTTTGTGCCTGAGTGACGATGAGTATACTACGGTTCCGATGGCAACACTCTCTATTGAAATCATCTATGATGCCGTGCTCCGCATCCAGCTCTTTGAGGAACACGAGATATCCGTCATCTTTTCCGAGAAGGGGGTTCGAATCAAATTACCAACCACCCGGAGACTTGCAGAGTTCCTCGCTGTTCCTCATTACTACGTTCTCCCGTATTTTGCCATGATGGAGCAGGAGTCCCTTGTCACCCGTGCAGAACGGGTCGGGATTATGACCACTCCTACCGGGACCGCGCGATATCTTGCATTGATGAAAAAGTCGTACCCGGCAGAAGGAGAGGCAATTCTTGGTCCGGATGTGTATAAGGAACTCATGAACAGGGCTGGGCTCTGATTCAACTACTATACCAGTTGATGTAGCAGCAAGTAAACGGATATCATTAATATGCTGCCAGAATCCAATTAGATACTTATTGAAATACCCTTCACAGAATTGTCCTGGTTACTGATAGGGTAATTTCAGGACCGTGAACTGGCACTTTATTTCATCATAGCCGTGAGGCGGCCCCTATGACCACTTGAGGAGTATCCCTGCATGAATGAAGTTATTGAAGGAATCATCCAGGCGGTTCAACTGATTGTATCCCTTGATGAGGAAGTTCTTGAGATCACGGCACGGTCTCTCCTGATTTCGCTCTCGGCAACCCTTATCGGTTCGGCGATTGCTATCCCTATCGGGGGATTCATCCATTTCAAGGAATTTGGCGGAAAGAGAGGGCTTGTCACCATCATCCAGGCCCTCTATGCACTTCCGACGGTGCTGGCTGGCCTCCTGGTCTTCCTGCTCCTTTCCCGTTCCGGTCCGTTCGGATTTCTCAGACTGATGTTCACGCCGACCGGAATGGTCATCGGCCAGATTGTTCTGATTATTCCATTGATGATTGGGATGACCCTGATCGCTCTGTCAGGAGTGAGCCGGACCAAACAGGATACCGTTATTTCGCTCGGTGCCTCTGAGACCCAGACTGTGATCACCATCGTCAAGGAGGCGCGGTTTGCCATTCTTGGCGGAGTGATCCTGGGGTTCGGCCGGGCGATCTCCGAGGTAGGGGCTGCGATGATGATCGGTGGCAATATCAGGGGATACACCCGGGTTCTCACCACCGCCATCGCCCTTGAGACATCGATGGGGAACCTCTCCCTCTCCATTGCGCTGGGGCTGATCCTGCTGGCAATTGCTACGGTTGTGACCGGGATACTCTTCCTTGTCCAGGAGCGGTGAGATCATGATCGAATTCGAGCACGTGGTGATGAATTTCGGCGAAAAAGAAGTATTGAAGGATAATTCATTTACCATACAGAAGGGCGAGATCTTCACCTTTATCGGGCCAAGTGGCTCCGGGAAGACCACGATCCTCCGCCTGATAGACATGCTGGAACGGCCTACCAGCGGAACGATATCAATTGACGGTACCATTGTCTCTTCCCTGAAAGACCGGGACCGTATCCCCCTCCGCCGGAAGATGAGCATGGTGTTCCAGAAACCGTCACCCCTTCGTGGAACCGTTTTTGACAATGTCGCTATAGGGCTTTTATTCAGGAGCATCAACCATGACGAGATAAAGGCCAGGGTGCCGGAAGCGCTCGAGCTGGTAGGGCTCAAAGGCTACGAAGATCGGAAAGCAGGGACCCTCTCCGGTGGGGAGATGCAGCGGGTGGCTATCGCCCGGGCGATCTCCACGAAACCGGATATCCTGCTCCTGGATGAACCCACTGCGAACCTTGACCCGGTCTCCACCGAGAAGATCGAGAACCTCATCTTCTCGCTCAAGGAACGGTTCGGAATCACCGTCGTCCTCTCGACCCATGACATGGTGCAGGGGCAGAGGCTTGCAGACCGCATTGCGGTGATCATCGATGGCAGGATCGGCCAGATCGGGACCTCAAAGGAGATCTTCTACCACCCGATGAACCGGGCAGTGGCGAACATGGTAGGGGTGGAGAATATCTTTGAGGGGGTCATCGTCAAAAACGAGGGAGGGCTCGCTTCTATCGATGTTGACGGCACTTCCATCATCGCAACAACCGCGTTTCCTCCCGGGACGCCGGTGGTGCTCTACATGCGCCCTGAAGATATCACGTTCCATGTCAGGGATGGGGTGAAGAGCAGTGCCCGGAACGAATTCACCGGAACGATCACAAAGGTCCTCCCAATGGGGCCGAATGCAAGGTTGAAGGTCGATGCAGGGATCAAACTTACCGCCGTTATCACCCAGCGATCATACGAAGAACTTGACCTTGCACTCGGGAAGGAGACACAGCTGGCTTTCAAGGCGAGCGCGATCCATGTCGTGGTGAGGAAGCCCTTAAAATCAGTTTAATTGCTCCCTTCCAGAATCGACGCCTGTATATTGGATCATGCCTTATGCTCTTACAGAATGGATTGCATCGCCCTTGCAAGCGGGAGCAGCGGGAACTGCCTCTATATTGAGAGCGATGACTCAGCGCTGCTCATCGATGCCGGTCTTTCGAAGAGAGAGATCCTGGCCCGGCTGAATACTGCAGGGGGCAAATCTGACAGGGTCCAGGCAATACTGGTAACCCACGAACATATCGATCACATGAGAGGAGTATACGCCCTTGCCCGCTCCCTGAAGGTCCCGGTATGTGCCACGGGGGGGACTCTTCATGAATTCATACGATGCAGGGGCAGTACAATCATGCCGGTCGAACTGGTACGGTGCCGTTTTGATGAGCGTCTGGAGATCGGGGATTTTTCAATTGAAGCATATCCAACGTCCCACGATGCAAAGGAGCCCTGTGCATTCCGCGTAGAAGAGGGCAGCATTTCAGTATGTTGCTGTACCGATACCGGAACCATCTCTCCCGGGCTCCAGGAGTGGCTTGCCCGCTGTGACGCACTGGTCCTTGAGAGCAACCACTGCCCTGAGATGCTCCGGACCGGTCCTTACCCGGAGATGCTGAAACGGAGGATTCGGTCAAAGCGGGGGCACCTCTCCAATCCTGATGCTGCAGCATGCATCCGCACCCTCTCCCAGCAGATCCATACGGTGATGCTCTCTCACCTTTCGGAGGTGAATAACACTCCTGAAAAAGCCATGAAGACCGCACGGGAAGGGATCGGCCTCTTCATGGACGAGATCGAGATCACCCTTGCCTCCAATCCAGATAAAGACCAGCACTGGCCCGGACGGATCAGGGTCTGATGTTGATTCGTCTCCTGGTAGTAATGACGCTCTCCGGTCATTCGGGGATTTTTCGCTTATCAGGTGAGGCTTGGACCCTCGGCAGGAACGACATAACAATCCTTATTCCCTGTTCCACCAAACCTGATGCGAAAAGGGCCTGTACATGAACTTTCGTGAATTTGCACGTGTCTGCGAGGAACTTGAAGGGATCCCCGGACGCCTTGCGATGATCGATCTGATCAGCCGGATCCTTCCCGGGCTCACCGAGGAAGAACTGCCGGTATTCATCAGGTTCATTATGGGACGGATCTTTCCTGACTGGAGCCCTGAAAAACTCGGGATAGGGCCAAATCTCCTCTATGAGGGGATCGCATACGTGGCAGGAATACGGAAAGAGGAGGTCATCCGGATAATCAACCGGACCGGGGATGTGGGGAGAGCGGTCGAGGAACTCCTGGGAAGGAAAGAACAGACTTCGTTCTTCACCGAGGAACTCTCTCTTCTTGATGTATACAGGGAACTTGCTGCCATCGCTGCCACTGGCGGGAACCGGTCGCAGAAAGAGAAACTGAAAGTCGTCAGGAAGCTGTTCAGCAATGCGGGTCCCCTCGAAGGGAGATATCTTGCCCGGATCATGCTTGAGGATTTGAGGATAGGAGTTGGAGAAGGGAATGTCAGGGAAGCAATCGCCCGGGCCTTCCAGGTCGATCCTTACCAGGTCGAGCATGCCTTCCAGGCAATCAATGACCTTGGGCAGGTTGCACTCCTCGCAAAAGAGGGGGAGGAACGGTTGAAGGAGGTGCGGATTGCCCTTTTCCACCCAGTGAAGATGATGCTTGCCCAGCAGGGAAGTATCGAGGGAGCTGTTGCCGAGAACGGGGCAATGGCCGCAGAATACAAATACGATGGATCAAGGTTCCAGTTTCATAAATCGGGCGCCACCTGCAGGATGTACTCGCGGAAACTGGAGGAGGTCACCGATGCACTCCCGGACGTCGTCGATCTCCTGGCAAAGTCTACCGACCATGATGTGATCCTCGACGGAGAGGTTATCGCCATCAGGGATGATCGTCCTCTGCCATTCCAGACTGTTCTTCGGAGGTTCCGGAGAAAATACGGGATCGATGAGATACGCGAGGAGATCAGGATGATCCCGAACGTCTTTGACCTCCTCTACCTCGATGGCGAGACCCTCATAGACCTCCCCTTCTTGGAACGGAGAATACGGCTCATGGGAGTGATCAATGCCTATATTGCTCCCCAGATAGTGAGCAGGGATCCAGCGGTGATCGACCGGATGTACCAGGAAGCACTGGCCGCAGGCCACGAAGGGCTGATGCTGAAAGTCCCGTCTTCGCCCTACACCCCGGGAGTGAGGGGGAAGAACTGGATCAAGATAAAACCAGCGGTTGATTCCCTGGACCTCGCGGTGATTGGTGCTGACTGGGGTGAAGGGAAACGGGCACATCTCTTCGGCTCTTTTCTCCTCGCATGCCAGGATGCAAACGGGGAACTGGTCCCGTTATCGAAGGTGGCAACAGGCTTTTCCGATGAGCAGCTCCAGGAGATGTATGCCCTCCTCAAAGACAGGGTGATCAGCGAGTCAGGGAAAGAGCTGCGGTTCGAGCCGGGGATCGTGATCGAGGTAGGTTACTCCGAGATCCAGAAAAGTCCCAATTACGAGGGAGGATTTGCGTTGCGGTTTCCCCGGTTCATCCGCCTCCGCGATGACAAGTCGGTCGATGAGATCGAGACCCTTGAGAGCATCAGGGAACGGCATTTGAAGCAATCAGCGGGACAGCAGTGAGCATCCCGGGGAACCCTCTCCCCCATTATCGAGGTTCCCTGCACCTCCTTTACAGGAAGGCCACTGCCTAAAACTCAGAGAGTGTCTTCTGGAAACGGATCTCCGGGACAAGGGCAGAGTGATGGATCCAGTCAGGAAAACCAGCAAGAGAGCCTGCCTGCTGGATGGCATCAGTAAGAGAAGAAACAACAAGTGGTGACCCCGCCATTGCACGGCGTGTCGCCTCCCGCACAACCCATGTTCCGAGCGGCGCCCAGTAGGTGGGGTCAACATTCCGGATCACGATCACGCGGGCACACCGACCTGATCGGAACAGGTGCTCGGTGACCGCAAGCCTTGCCGAATAGTACGCACCGGTTATTGGGGAGTATCCTGTTTTTTTCATGGTTTCTCCGTCCCTGACAACGGTTGCAGTCTCGCCAGCCCAGAGGCTTCGCGGCTCCCAACGCTCGATCATCTCGTATCGCCAGTCACCGGGTACGAGGATCACAGCGATCCGGTTTCCAAACAGTTCCGAATAATGGAGCCGGATCTCCTGAAGTTGAGAGAACCGCGCCACAGCACGTTTCTGTGCGGTTGAGACAGAATCATCGACTGCTGTTATTGCCCACCGGGTGGGTACGATCCTTCTTTTCTTCCCAAGAAGCCCCGCAGTAAAGAGAGGGGTGATCCGGTATACATCAAGTCCCGACCGGTGAAGATCGATGCATGCCTCTACCGCAGGGAGGTCGGTATCCGAGACAATCCGATCCACCACACGATCGGTAGGGGGATGATCAAGCAGATCAAGTCGCCGGATATTCCCCACGCTTCCAACGGGTGCAGTCACCCGGTCAAAATCAGGTTCGAACCTGACTGGTTGTTCGAAGGAGGCTTCGACCGAAATGGGGCGTGAGGCAAGCGCGATATCCTGTATCTGCCCAAGATAGGGAGCAACCTTTGAAATTCCCCTGATGGTCTCTGACCGGAGGCTGACGATATCCTCGATCCCGAGACCCTGTGACAACCAGTCGGTCGGAATGTCGGTGTCCTGGACGAGGAGAGGCCCGCCACTGACTGAAGGGTACCCTGCACTACCGATAAAGACAGACGGGGCTGTCCCTTGATACTCAGTAACCGGACGTACTGTGGCCAGTGAGTGGAAACGCTCCATGATGGGACACCTTGAGAGTCCACAAAGACCTTTTCCCTTGCATACAGCGCAGAGCATAGAGAATCAATCCGGGTATCGGGAGATAGCCACCCTGCTTCCAAGATGAAGGATGAGCTGTGACACCAGGTCATTCCACGTCACCTGCCCTTGCGGGATCATCGCCCTGATCTCGGTACCAATGTCATCATCCCGCTCGCGTACTGCTCTTGCGAGAACAGAACCAGGGGCGTACCCTGCTTCGACTATTCCGTCACGGTCTCCGTCAATAATGCCGAAGACAGGGATACCCAGATGGGAGCCGATATGCCCGCATACTGCCGTTGTATCATCGCCGACGCTGATTATCCCGCAGATGTCAGGAGTGAGCAGGCGGTACAGGTGATGCCCGGCGTGATCGATGAAAAGTACCCGGCCCTGCTGCCTCTGCCGCAGATTGGTGGGAACCGGAGCATTTCTCCGTATCGTCCCGCTCTTGCACCAGATACCGGAAAGGTCATGTATCGGTATCTTTGCGATCTTCTCAAGACCGTGCATTTTCGGTATGATCCCCGATTCGGGAATAATGGTTCCTTCCTCGAGTGTGAGAATGACCTCGGGTCCCGTGGCATGACCAATCACTATGCCGTTGACATAGACAGGTTCCCCCCTGACGCACCCCCGAATCGACCGTTTCGGTGATGGTTCGTTTTTTGAGATCTTCTGCGGAACAATACGAAAACCGGTCTTTTCCCCAATGTCATGGACCAGATTGTCAATAGCATGGTTCCATGAATAAAGGGTCTTGTCTGAGCATTCAAGGTGGATGAGCCCCCGGTGGAAAAGACGAGATGCCACAATCTCACCGAATATTCGCCCGGACTCAGGGGTCTTGCCGTGGTTGGCGAGAAGAGTGCAGCCGGAGAGATCTTTCAGAACGAGGCTGGGAGGCACGCTGATGAACTCACAGTCTATCCCGGACTCCTCTGCGGCGGTCCGGGCCATCACCCCCGCAACAATCACCCGTTCCGGATGGAGCCGGTCAATAAGATAATGAACATCGCCGGCATCAAATACCTCCGGTCCGTGGAGGACCAGGATACAGGGATGAGAAGGGGTGGACATAGGACGATTATTCCTGTCTTGAAAAAGATAGGTTGAGATTTCAGATAAGGGTGCGGATGGAGGAGCACTCCATCAGAATTTCCCTCAATTCATAGCAAGCTGACGACTCATCAATAAGCTCATCCCTTCCTGAACCGTTACAACCATAAAAAATCATATCAGGGGCATTTCCCTCATTCAAATCCGAAGAATCGATTCAGTTCTTCAATTACCATTTTATCGAACAGAACAGAGAAAGGAGAAGAGATTATTTTCTTCTTGATCCAGTGACAATAAGAAGGAACATCAATGCAACTATCCCGGTCACTCCACCGGCAATCCCAGCTGTTGGTGTGGGGGAGAGTTCAGTGCTGGTTACTTCCGCTGTAAGGGTTGCAGTGTCATTTATCAGGGCAACCGTTGGAAGTTCAGTGGGGACGGGGGTACCTGATTCCGTGACGGAAGCTTCGGTCTCCATGGTCTCTCCGGATTGGTCGCCGGCATATGCCAAAGAGAGCTTTTCGGCGACATCTTCAAGATTCGGATTCATGGCGAGGGCCTTAAGATACTGCTCCACGGCATCATCATATGCTCCTGCAGCGAAACGGGCATCACCAAGAAGAGCATGGACGCTGGCATCACCGGGATCGAGTTTTAGCGCCTTACCAAACGCATTTTCTGCTTCAACGGTCCGGTTCAGGGACAGAAGTGCATTTCCCTTTCCTTTCCATGCCCTGAACGAGAATGGATCATAGGATAGTGCCTTTTCGTAGGCGGCGAGTGATTCGTTATACTGGCCTTTCGTGAAGAGTTCATCACCTTTTATCCGCCAGAGGACTCCTTCCTCAGCAGATTCTCCACTTGCTCCGGATGAAGAGCCGGAATCTGATGAGGAACTGTCTGAACCGGAGCTGCCACTGGTACTTTCCTGCCCATCACTGGGGTCACTGCCATCCCCGGAACTCCCGGAATCACCAGAACTGCTGCTATCCCCGGAACTCCCGGAATCACCAGAACTGCTGCTGTCATCCCCGGAACTCCCGGAATCACCAGAACTGCTGCTATCCCCGGAACTCCCGGAATCACCAGAACTGCTGCTATCTCCGGAACTCCCGGAGTCATCATCGTCATCGAAGCTTCCCGACCCGCCATCATCCCAATCATCTGATGGAGAATCCCAGGATCCCCCGCAACCACAGTCATCTGCAGCTGCGCTCCCCACGATGACCAGAATAATGAGAGCGGCTACAATGAGAGATCGCACTGGCTTCATAAGGAGAATTAGGCCACTAACAAATTATAGGTTCCCCCTTGAGGGGAATAGTGCCTTCTGCATCAGACGAGCAGGATCTGTATCGAATTCTGGATGAACACAATACCAACCATCAGCACACCAAGGACAATGAATTGCCCGTCTGCAATCAGGTCACACTTCAGATTTCCTGTGCTTATCTTTTCGTATAACAGGATGTATGCCTGGGCATAGATCATTCCGAAGAGAAACAGGCAGAGAAACAGCATCGGAATCTGGAATTCGAGCAACACGATTATCCCCACACCAAAGATGATATTGATCAGAGTAAGGAGGATCTTTGTATTGGTCACCCCGATGCAGACAGGTATGGTCTGAACCCCCGTTGCACGGTCACCCTCAACATCCCTGATATCAAACAGGACCGTGTTGATAAAAACCAGCGAGAAGAAGAACAATACCACTGCAAGCGTAATAAGGCTCGGTACTGCCCCTCCGATGTAAACGGGCAACAGCGCGGGCGGAAGTGCCCAGGCAATGGCTACTATCATACTTTTTGCGAGAGGAATTTCTTTCAGTCTCCTGTATTTGAATCCCTTAGGGAAGATGGGTGTGCTGTAAATCAACCCTGATATGAGGGGTATTGCCGAGATAAGAAGCACACTCAATCCATAAAGACCAGAAAGGACGAGGGCAAGCACATATGCGCCGATTGCTGAAGCGAAGAGCAGATGTTCATACCTCTTTGTGAAGGCAAACCGGTGAGAATGATTGATGGCATCCTCGCTCTCATCGGTTTTCCTGTTCAGGTTGTATACCGAAAAGGTGATCAGCATCCCAAGTGCAAGCACCACGGGGTTGAAAGCGACATTATGCAGGACACTGGAGATGAAGGCCATTGCCCCCGCAGCAAAAGAGAGGTAGATTGAGCTATAAACCAGGTACTCGATGAAAACACCGGGATCCAGGTCAAAAGTGTATACCGGATGGCTATGTTCAAACATAGATTATTCTTCATGACTAGAATAAACATACATTCCCATGGTGAAAAGTACGCGAAAAGGTTAATATTAATCTGAACGATTAATCAAATTAAAAGAATAGCGCCAGCCCCAGCCTGGGGATAAACCAAAGATATTGTGTAATTATCCCTTTTCCGATATGAGATATATATTTTTGCCCGGCAAAGGCTCTTTTTTGGGGAGATTGGGCTCAAATAACTGAAAAAACACATGGAAACATACATCATAACTCAATTTCAGACCTCGTGATCGTGAAATGTCACCCGAATGCAACTCATGCAAAATGTTCCCGGGAAAAGATATCCAGGACTATTATTGAGAAATGATTATAAGGTAAATTCCACTGCATTACTTTTATAATACTGATACAGCTTCTGCCCCCACGTAACGGCTGCTGGATCTGCTGAGAACAAATCGGTGGTGGTGTCATAGGTGACTCCATCACTCTTGTAAAGACCAAGCGAGATCTGCTTATCGGTGACTGTCAATCCCAGCCTGGGCATTTCATCGAGAATGAAAATCTTGCTCGTGGTATGGCTTGCAAGTTCGTGAATTTTATCGAAATGGGGAGATTGTAGGATCTGTCCGATAAGGTCTTTTCCTATCAGTGTTTCCACATATACACCTTCCCTGATTCGTTTGAGTACAGCATCGGTATGGGCTGGGCTTGAGATAGGGGAGAGGATGTAGATCTCTTTTGAATCCTGTATCATCCTGAGAAAATTGAAGTACACATTGAAGATATCAACATTCGTATCAAGAATGATATCGGAATTGTACAATTCTCCGAGATTCACGAAAAAATCTTCAGGGATTGCTTCTGAGTAATGCTGATCCCAGAAATTGTTGTGCTTTTTTGTGACTGATTTGAAAAGGATAATATCCTTGATCTTTTTTGTGAGGATCTTTCCCACGGGAGTCAGGTGGTATTCGTAGTCAGAGATTGCCATAAAATTACTTGATTCCAGCTTTCGGATCTTTGGAATCAGTGCCTGGGATGAGCTTCCGGTAATATCTCTGAGCTGCGAAAGGGTTTTTGTTCCATCAGCAAGTGCAAGAAGGATCTGGATCTGGAGTCTCGACCGAAAGAGGGCCTGGATATCCCCCATGATGCGGGTATACTGATCAACTTCTTTTGCTCTCAAACCATGATTTGGGGGCAGTCCGGTGAATGCAATGTTCGAACTATACATCGTCCGGCTCTGTTCAAACATAACTTGTTCTTCGAGGGTGAAATAAACATAAATTCCTATGGCGAAGAATCGCCAAAGAGATGAATGTTAATCGTAGCAGTTAATGTCCGTGCTTAAAAGGGCTATTCCCGTCATAGGGAACAGAGGAGCTGAAATATCCCTTCCTATACGATATAACTTTGCAAGGCATTGAACAATCAGAGCACTGTCAATCTCATATCCCGCGGGTAGTTTCGCGAAAAGGGATGAGATGTACATGAACTTATTGAAAAATGCGCTATCAGGCCACATATTCTTTGCAAGGGATATTCGGACAAATGAAAGATCGGGTTGCCAAGATGAACCATCAGTATTTCAATTCGGTTGCCATATTCCGGTAATAGTGATACACCATATGCCCCCAGCTGACAGCTCTTGGATCTGTGGAATACAGGTCGGTTGTGGTATCATACGTGATTCCGTCATTCTTGAAAAGCCCGAGTGAGATATGGTTCTCTGTAACCGTAAGTCCCAGTTTTGGCATCTCTTCCAGAACGAGTATTTTACTTTTCGTATGACTGGCTAGTTCATAGATTTTATCGAACAGTGGTGATTGCGAGAGGTGTGCGATAAGGTCTTTTCCCACCAGTGTTTCCACATAGGCACCTTCATTAATCCGTTTCAGAACTGCATCAATGTGGGCAGGGCTTGAGATAGGTGAAAGGATATAGATCTCTTCCGATTCCTGTATAATCTTAAGAAAATTGAAATAAACATTGAATATTTCGACATTGGTATCGGTGACAATTTCTGAATTGTACAGGTCACCGACAGAAGAGAAATACTCATCTGGTATCGACTGCATGTAATGCTGGTCCCAGAATTTTTTATGTTTCTTGATCACTGATTTGAAAAGGATGATATCCTGGATTTTTTTGGTGAAGATCCTCCCTATGGGGGTTAGGTTGTACTGGTAATTGGCTATCGTTATGAAATTACTTGTCTCAAGTTTTCGTATCTTCGGGATGAGAGCCTGCGAGGAACTTCCTGTTATTTCACGGAGTTGTGCAAGGGTCTTTGTACCATCCATGAGGGCTATTAAAATCTGGATCTGAAGTCGCGAGCGGAAAAGTGCCTGGATATCTCCCATCATACGAGTGAACTCGTCTACTGCCATTCTGTGTCACCCACACTGACCTGCCTGCCGGAAAATGTCATTTCAGGGATAACCACCGCAATGCGTGTTCCCCCGTTTCTGATGGCGAATGACAAATTCTCATCAGTGCCATTAATCAATGAGATTAATCTTCATCTATACGATTAACCTTCCTTAAGGTACCATGTAATCGTATATAATACCTATCGAATCACTTGTCCGGCGCTCCCATTCAGGGTTCAAAGATACCGATCAACTGACCATGATCTGGATGGCACCAGGATACTTGCCCATAATGGCAAACACGATCGCCCTGCCCACCCATAACCTCCCCCCGATGAATTCCCTCAGGTCAGACAACTCCCCAAGAGCTTGTAACGCCTCAAGTGCCGTAGCATCAGCCAGCATGAAGCTGTCAGTGACCGTTGAATCAAAGTAAAAAAGAATGGGGAGTTTGAGGCGGTAGCGGAGAGGTTCAGGAAGTCTCTCCCAGAGAACCCGGATCGTATTTCTATCAAAAGCATACTCTCTACCACCACGGGTGACCGATGCAGGATGTAGTTCCCTGACAAGGTCTGAAAGTCTCCTTCGATCAGCAACGACGCCATCATTTATTTTCCCCATCTCGAGAGCCATCCATCTCATGAGAACGGATTCATCTGACACGGGTGGGCCAAAGGTCATACTCATTTAGTATTCTGGTTTTTTTGGTAAGTAATCTATTCCCACCGGCAGAATTTTTTACGTAAACAGCAACAGCACATTACCCGGTTCAACCTCCTTGACACAACAAGGAGAAGTCTGCCAGAGACGATATCTGGTGAACAGCAATGGAGGGACACCTCGTAAAGAATCGGGGGATGACCCATTATCATGACCATACCATTGGCAAAAAACCTCCTCATCACCGGCAGTCCCGGGATTGGCAAGACCACGATCCTGGTATGGCTGGCAAGAGCCTTGTCAGATCATCGACTCGCCGGCTTTGTCACCCATGAGATCAGGGAGAATGGTATCAGGCAGGGATTCCTTCTTGTCAGCTGTTCAGGGAAGAAGCGTATTCTTGCCCATACTGATAACCATAGCCCGATTCGGGTGGGAAAGTATCGAATAGACCTGGAAGGATTCGAGTGTTTTCTCGAGGAGATACACCTGGAGGAAAAAGATCCGAATCTTGTCATTATCGATGAAATAGGGAAAATGGAATGCTTTTCACCTCGTTTCAGGGAACTGGTGCTCTCCCTCCTTGCCTCCGAACGCCCTGTTATTGCCACCATAGCGAAGAGAGGTATTCCCTTCATGGAAACGATCAAAATGAGACCTGATGTGAAACTGATTGAGATAACAATGCAAAGCCGGGACTCTATCAGAGATGATCTCCTGAATTCGGCGATTTTGATGCTGGATAACCATGCTGGATCAGGACTGGGACAGTAGGCAGGTATACGTGAATCCCTCATGATTTACAAAATCTCTTAAAAATCAGGTTCACCAGATGAGAAAGGAGGATGAACGAAGGATTGATCAGGGAGTGTGATTACTTCAAGGGAATGGGAACACTTCGCATGGATAGCCTTTCTGACAAGGATCCTGTCATCTGGCTGTTTCCAATGATCGGGTGATTTACCAGCAGCCGACTGTTTGAGATATGATCCGGTTCACGATTTCCCGGGGTATCGAAAGTTCTCCTCCCTGATTATTCACTGCAATCCAGGTATTGAGGGCCAAGGCAACGGTCAGTATCTCACGGGGATTGTGGGTGGCTTTTGTGATCCACCTGCAGATCTCCTCTTTATTGGAAATGGTAAGGCAGTATGAATGCTCAATCATCTGCAGATGACTCATTACCATCTCATGGTTGTCAGCAGATTGTGGCATGGTTCATACCTGAATTTCGCTCTATAAGTAACTACCTCAATGATGAACCCCAAGGCCTGGATCTGAATACTTAGAGAAACAAGAGGTTCCCGATCTTCGACTCACTTCTGGGTATTATGTCGATGAGATTGCGATAGGATGAAATCACGTTCCATGAAAGTGCCGGATCCACGTTCCTGGAAAAACAGCAGTGGGCTCGAGGAGATTCGAACTCCTGACCTCCGCCATGTCAAGGCGACGTCATAACCAGCTAGACCACGAGCCCGCTCTCTTGCGAGATGCCTCTTAATATAAGTCACATGACTATTAAACTATTCTCTTTTCCTCCAATAAACGACTGTAAACCGGAAATCCTATGGTGAACCGGATAATTTCGGTGTTTGCAGGAACCTATTTCTCTGGAAAATAACTGATATGCATGCGGTATACCATCGTGTCTTATTTTTCTCCCTTAAAAGAGAAGGGAAAAATGATTTTTTCAGATCAGGTTATCGGAAATCTTTGCAAATTTCGCCGTAAATATACCCACCTTCGCACGGAACTCGTCCATGATTTCAGGAGATACTTCACCGTCGACGTTCAGGACCATGATTGCTTCTTCGCCAGGAGTGATCCTCCCTACCTGCATGCCGGCAATGTTGATGTTGGCCTTGCCGAGAATTGTTGACGCCCTGCCGATCACCCCGGGCTTGTCGAGGTGGCGGGATACGATGACATACCCCTCGGGTATCATGTCCATGGTATATCCGCCGATGGAAACGATCCGGCTCCTTCCCTTGAAAAACACCGTGCCGCTCATCGTCTCTTCCATCATGTCGGTCCTGACTTTGATGGTGACAAGGCTCTTGAATCCGCCAGATTCAGGAGTGGTGGTCTCCGCATAGCTGATTCCCCGCTCCTTTGCGATGAACTCGGCGTTCACGATATTGACCGGAACCTGGAGAATTGGATCGAGAAGGCCTTTCAGCGCCATCCTTGTTACGAACCGTGTATTGGTTCCCAGCTGGGAGAGTTCCCCGCTGTAGGTGAACTCCACCCGTTCCACCCGTCCATCCACCAGTTGCATGAGGAACCGTGCCATCTTCTCAGCGAGGGCTGCAAACGGCTCGATGGTATCTGCGACATCGGCAGGGACGATTGGTGCGTTCACAATATACTTTGCCGAACCTCCTTTCAGGACGGCCCCGCACTGTTTTGCGATTGAGACAGCAACATTGGTCTGGGCTTCAACCGTGCTCGCACCGAGATGTGGGGTCGTGATGACCTGGTCAAGGGTGAGAAGCGCGGAGTTGAGCGGCGGCTCCTCTTCGAAAACATCGAGCGCCGCACCAGCCACTTTCCCTGATTTCACGGCATCGTAGAGTGCCTTTTCATCGATGATGCCCCCGCGGGCACAATTGATGATCCTGACGCCATCCTTCATCGTGGCAATGCTCTTTGCATTGATGATGTGCCTGGTCTCCTTGATGAGGGGAGTATGCACGGTAATGAAATCCGAGGCCCTGAAGAGCTCATCGAGGGACGCAGATTCGACACCCAGCTGGACAGCCCGCTCTTTGCTGATAAACGGATCATATCCCAGGCAGTGCATTCCCATGGCATTGGCCCTTTTTGCGATCTCCCGTCCGATCCTGCCAAGCCCGACTATCCCGAGCGTCTTCTCATTCAGCTCCACCCCCATGAACTTCGAGCGCTTCCACTCCTTCTTCTTCAGGGATGCATTCGCCTGGGGAATGTTCCGGGCAAGGGATAACATCATGGCCATCGTGTGTTCGGTTGCAGCAAGGGTGTTTCCCTCGGGGGCATTTGCAACAATAATTCCCCGCCGGGTCGCTGCATCCATATCGATATTATCGACGCCAGCTCCTGCCCGGCCGATGAACCGGAGCTTTTTTCCCGCCTCGATTACCTTTGCGGTGACTTCGGTCCCACTCCGGACAAGGAGCGCGTCGTAATCCCCGATGATCCTGATCAGCTCATCTTCCGGCAGATCGGTTTTGACCTCTACCTGGAACTCCGATCTGAGCAGCTCCAAACCATCTTCGGCCAGCGGATCGCTGACCAGTATCCTGAAGCTCATATGAAAACCCATACTATATCGTTACCAGAGCTTTTCTAACCTTCTTCTCAATTCATAGTCCTGTCGGTCCGCTGGCCGGGACATCAGGAGATGATAATTTATTAACCAGATGACAGGTGAGATTATAGTGGTGCGTGAATGAAGGAGATGCCGGATATTCTGTGGCTTGAAGAAATACGAAAAGAAGATATCGCTGCAGTAGGGGGAAAAGGAGCCTCGCTTGGAGAGATGTCATCGATGGGCCTCCCGGTACCGGGGGGATTTGTTGTGACGAGCCGGGCGTTCCGCCACTTCCTCATTGAGACAGGGATCGAACAGCCCCTGTTTTCCAATCTTGAGAATTTGAACGTCGACGATAACAATGCTCTTGAACAAGCTTCAAAGAAAGCCCGTGCACTGGTGATGAAAGCAAAGATGCCAGCATCCCTGAAAGAGAGGATCCGGGAATCCTACCAGAAGCTGAACGGTGGCGGGATGGTGGTTGCCGTCAGGTCAAGTGCGACGGCTGAGGACCTTCCCGATGCAAGTTTCGCCGGCCAGCAGGAGACCTTCCTGAATATCAAAGGTGAGAAGAACCTCCTTGATGCTGTCCAGAAGTGTTGGGCTTCGCTCTATGGAGCGAGGGCAATTTACTACCGTGCAAAACAGGGTTTTGATGACCGGAGTGTCAACATCGCTGTGGTTGTCCAGCAGATGATCAACTCGGAGAAAGCAGGGGTGATGTTCACTTCCCATCCGGTGACGGGAGAACCTCTGACGATCATCGAGGGATCCTGGGGTCTGGGAGAAGCAGTGGTCTCCGGCTCGGTATCTCCCGACAAATATGTCTATGACCAGCGGACCGAAAACGTGATCGACAAGCTCATTGCACAGAAGAAAACCGAGATCGTCTCCGATGGTGAACATGGCACAAAGACTCTTGATATAGGAAAAGAACGACAGGAGACACCGGTTCTTTCTGACGATGAGGTTGCACGGTTGGCCACGTATGGGAAGGTCGCGGAAACCCACTACGGGATTCCACAGGACGTCGAATGGAGCATAGTCGGGGAAACCATCTACATCCTCCAGTCCCGGCCCATCACCACCATCAGGTCAGGTACAACTTCGGTAAAAACAGAAACCGGCGAGGGAAAGATCCTGGTCAAAGGCCAGGGGGCATCACCGGGCATGGCGACCGGCCGTGTCGTGGTTATCCGCGACGTCAAAGATACGGGGTCGGTCAAGGCAGGAGACATCCTTGTCACGAAAATGACAAACCCTGACATGGTGCCCGCGATGCAGAAGGTTGCAGCGATTGTGACTGATGAAGGGGGGATGACCTGCCATGCCGCAATCGTGAGCAGGGAACTCGGTACCCCGGCGGTTGTCGGGACAAGAAATGCCACATCCATACTCAAACCAGGCCAGCTGGTCACAGTTGATGGTGAAAAAGGATTTATTTACGAAGGGGCACTCGAAACGCCAGCCCAGGCACAAGCCCCTGCGGCGGCGATCACTGCATCACCCCTTATCACGGCAACCAGCGTGAAGGTGAACGTCTCTATCCCCGGAGCGGCGGCTCGCGCTGCTGCGACAGGTGCTGACGGGGTGGGTCTCCTCCGGATCGAGCACCTCATCCTCGGGCTGAACAAGACGCCGGGGTGGTTTATCGCGAATGGCAGGGAAGAGGAATTCATCGATGAGCTGTACAAAGGGATCAAGATCGTACTTGATGCGTTCAACGGAAAGCCGGTCTGGGTGCGGACGCTTGATGCCCCGACCGACGAGTTCCGGAATATGGCCGGTGGCGAGAATGAACCCCATGAGCACAACCCGATGCTGGGATGGAGAGGTATCCGGCGCGATCTCCAGAGCCCCGAGCAGTTCCGTCTCCAGGTCGAGGCGTTCAAACGGCTCTGGGAGAAGGGATACGACAACCTTGGTGTGATGTTTCCCATGGTATCCCACCCGGAAGAGTTCATCGCTGCCCGGGAGATGATGGCAGAATGGGGAGTGGATGTCAACGCCGCGACCCTTGGGGTGATGATCGAGATCCCGTCATGTGCCATCATGATCGAGGATTTCATCCATGCCGGGATCGATTTTGCCTCGTTTGGGACCAATGATCTCGTCCAGTACACCCTGGCTATTGATCGGAACAACGCAAACGTTGCCTCAATGTACCAGCCGAAGCATCCCGCGGTCCTGGCGCTGATCGACCAGGCGATCGAGGTCTGCCGTGACCACGGGGTCGAATGTTCCATCTGCGGCCAGGCTGGTTCTGAGCCCCCCATGGTGACCTGGCTCGTCGAGCATGGAATAACGAGTGTCTCGGCCAACATCGATGCCATTGCAAAGATACGGGAGACCGTCGCACGGACAGAGCAGCGAATCATTCTTGAGAGTGCAAGAAGGTCACATGCGGAGTAAAGGAATCCCTGAAGAAGACCTCTTCTCATTTTTGCAGACAACAAAGCTACAGGATAAAAACCACCGGTTCATCCTGAGCTCGATGTGTACTCTCCCGCATCCTGTCGCAGTCAGGGCGCATGCCCTCTTCATGGAGACCAATCTCGGAGATCCGGGGCTTTTTTCGGGAACCGCTTCGCTTGAGCGAACGCTTATCAGCCGTATCGGGACCCTCTTCCACCACCCGGATGCCTGCGGGTATGCCACGACCGGAGGGACTGAATCAAATATCCAGGCACTCAGGATTGCAAGGGCGACCGCAGGGATTGCATCACCCAATGTGGTCATACCTGAATCCGCCCACTTCTCATTTAAGAAGGCCTGTGATATGATCGGGGTTGAGATGCGGTCGGTTCCCCTCACGGGGGATTACCGGGTCGATTGTGAACGGTACCTGGAGTCCGTTGATGCGAATACCTGCTGCATGGTCGGCATTGCAGGAACAACCGAGTATGGCATGGTAGATCCCATCAGGAGGCTTGCAGCCTATGCGCGGAAGGAGGGGATATTCTTCCATGTCGATGCTGCGTTCGGGGGTATGGTCCTTCCGTTCCTGGAAGGGGCTCCCGAATTTGATTTCTCGCTCCCTGGGGTAATGTCGATCGCTGTCGATCCTCACAAAATGGGGATGAGCACCATACCAGCCGGCTGCCTCCTTTTAAGGAATGAAAAAGATCTCTGTTCATTATCAGTAGATACCCCCTACCTTACCGTGAAGCAGGAGTTTACGCTCTCCGGCACCCGGCCCGGTGGATCCGTCGCCGGAGCACTCGCGGTGCTTGAATATCTTGGCTACGAGGGGATGGCAGCGGTGGTCGATGGGTGCATGAAGAATACCAGAAGGTTGATCAACGGGATGGAGAGCTTCGGAATCCGGCCGGTTGTCATCCCCGATGTCAACGTTGCCACCTTTGAAGCCCCGGAATCGCCGGTTCCTTCACCCTGGCAGGTCTCGTACACCCGGAACAACCATCTCAGAATCGTCTGCATGCCCCATGTGCATGCGGGGATTATTGAAGCATTTCTTGAAGCTATTGGTGAGCAGTATGCTTGAAAAACTGATAAAATCGCTTGAAATATGCCCGGTTGTCAAACGTGGCGAGTACAATTATTTTATCCATCCTATAACGGACGGGGTACCTTCTCTCGATCCTGCCGTGCTCCGCGAAGTGGCAACTGGCATGATCAAGATCATGGATCTGGACCGGGTCGACCGGATCGTTGCTGCCGAGGCGATGGGGATTCCCATCGGGTCCATCATCTCCCACATGACCGATCTCCCTCTGAACATTGTCAGGAAACGGGAATACCAGTTGCGGGGGGAGATCCCGGTGCACCAGGTTACCGGATACTCGAAAGGACAGCTCTTTTTGAACGGTGTGCGGGAGGGAGAACGGGTCGTTATCGTTGACGATGTGGTCAGCACCGGGGGAACTACCAGGGGAATACTTGCCGCCCTCCACGTGGCAGGAGCAGAGGTTGCCGATATCTGCTTTGCCATCAGGAAAGGGTATCCTGATATCGGAAGGCCTTACAAGGTGCTGGTAACCGTCGAGGTATCTGACAGGGTGCGTGTGGTTGAACAACATCTCTGACCTGGTGACCTGGCTCCGGGAGAAGAGGGCACGGTCAGTCGCCCTCCAGTTCCCGGCCGGCCTCAAGCGAAAGGCAGCTGGTATTGCAGATGCGCTTTCACACCAGGGATTCTCTGTCATCATCAGCGGGGATCCCTGTTACGGTGCCTGTGACCTGTCGCTTGAGCTGCTCGACTATGCCGATGTGCTCGTGAACTTCGGCCACACCCCTCTGCTCATTCATCCGGACGTCCTGCAGATACCCTACCGGGTCGACTTCGATCCGGTTGTCATCAGATCTGCCCTGCCCTTTCTCAAGGGGAAAAGGATCGGATTAATTACCACTGCCCAGCATACCCACCTGCTCCCGGAGATTGCTGAGGTGCTCAGGAACGAAGGGTACGATCCCATCTTTCAGTGTGCGGGGGGAAGAACGCCAGAACCCGGCCAGGTGCTTGGTTGCTCTTTTGCGGCTGCGAGAATTCCGGGGGTATCGGAGATCCTTTTCATCGGAACAGGGATGTTCCATCCCCTCGGAGTCCAGCTTGCCACGCGGGCTCATGTGGTGGCACTTGACCCCTTCTCTGGGCAAGCCGTTGAGGTCGATGCAGGGAAGTTTCTCCGGAAACGCCATGCGCTCATCGAGAAAGCACGTGAGGCTGCCCATATCGGGATTATTATCAGCACAAAACAGGGCCAGAACCGTTGTGACCTCGGAACACGCCTCCTCTCGCTCTCTGACAGGGCATACCTTGTCTTCATGAAGGAGGTGAGCCCTGACGAGCTCCTGAATCTTGGATTTGAGGCCTACGTGAATACCGCATGCCCGAGACTTGCATACGATGACCAGGTCAGGTTCCCGGTACCGGTCCTCACCCCCGCTGAGTACGAAATTCTCTGCGGGACCCGCACCTGGGAAGACTATGCCATCGATGAAATGCTCTGACCATGAAACTGAAACACCTTGAGAAGCTCCTTGAGAACCTCGAGGGATTTTCCAATCCCTCTCCTCTCCTTGAACAGTACAGGACACCGGCTCCTCTCGCTGCACGGCTCCTGTTCCATGCAGCGATGAGGGGAGATATCGAGGGAAAACGGGTCTGTGATCTTGGATGTGGCACCGGGGTCCTTGGCATTGGGGCAGCACTCCTCGGTTCCCGTGACGTGGTCGCTGTTGAGATAGATCCTGATGTGCTCGGAATCGCCCGTAAGAATGCCCGCCAGGCTGCTGTGGAGATCCATTTGATCGAAGCAGAGGTAAAATATCCCCAGGTCCTCCCCCTGGTTGGAGCATGCGACACGGTCGTGATGAACCCTCCCTTCGGGGCCCAGCAGATTCATGCCGATCGGCCGTTCATCGATGCCGCCCTCGCAATAGCACCGATAACGTACGGTATCTTTAACGCGGGCAGCCGTTCATTCATCAGCTCGTATATTGCCGGACGGGCAGAGATTGACGAGGTGATTGGCGGCCTGCTTCCGATCAGGCGGACGTTCGCCTTCCATAGAGAAGAGGTCAGGGAGATTCCGGTTGAGATATACCGGATCGTATTGCACCATGAGACATAACCCTTAATAAGAGTCCATAATACCGCCAGGGGTATACCCTTGTCAGGTTCACTGACGCGATATCTGTTCTGTTTTTTTGGGGATGATCAACCTGGTCTGGTACCGTATAATCAATTGAGGCCTTTTGAAAGGAGACATGGTGAACCTCAATAAGAGAAGGGGGTTCATCCCCAAAAAATCCGATACGATCATGAGGTTCCCTAAAAAAACCCGGAAAAAGGAATTCTGATACGCTTGGGGCAATTGCCGCACGTGATTGGAATTCACAGAGAAATTATAGGGATTCAGGTATAACAGTCATGAAATAGAGATATACTGAGGTTTCGGTAAGGATATGATCACCTCTGTTGAACCACCACAATCCTGTCATACCCTGGTAGTTCCAGGAACGGATGATAGACCCGGCAGGATATTGTCTCATGCCCATGAAAAAGGAGAGTGCCCATGACGCGAATGCTTGTAACCGGGGGTGCCGGATTCATCGGCAGCAATTTTATCCGTTTCCTCTTAAACGACAGGAGCGATACGGAAATTGTCGTCAATCTTGACAAGCTTACCTATGCAGGAAACCTGGAGAACCTGAAAGACATTGCGGGAAACCCGGCATACCGTTTCATCAGGGGTGATATCTGTGATGCGGAACTGGTATCGCGGATTCTCGATGAATTCGATATCGATACGGTGGTGCACTTTGCTGCAGAGAGTCACGTCGATCGTTCTATCAGCGAAGGGCTGTCTTTTGTCACCACCAACGTGACCGGGACCTGTAGTCTGCTTGAAGCAGCCCGCAAGGCCGGGATATCCCGGTTTATCCATGTATCAACCGATGAAGTATACGGCAGTATCAGGAAGGGATCATTCTCCGAGACTGATCCCCTGAACCCCTCAAGCCCCTATTCCGCCAGCAAAGCGGGCTCGGATCTCCTTGCCCTCTCCTACTTCACCACCCATCATGTACCGGTCATCGTTACCCGGTGCACGAACAATTTTGGCCCGTTCCAGTATCCTGAAAAATTGATCCCCCTCTTTACCACGAACCTGATCGAAGGAAAAAAAGTCCCGGTGTACGGGAGCGGGATGAATGTCCGAGATTGGATCTATGTGCTTGATCACTGCCGGGCGATTGCGTGCATTCTGAAAAAAGGTATCCCTGGCGAGATATACAATATTGGCGGGGGAACAGAACTCACGAACCTCGAGATCACACGAAAAATACTCGAACAACTGGGAAAGGATGAGACCTCCATACAATTTGTCGGAGATCGGAAAGGACACGATTTCCGGTATTCCCTTTCCTCGGATAAGCTGCATTCGTTGGGATGGCAGCCCAGGTTCACGTTTGATGAAGCGCTGGAACATACTATCCGTTGGTATAAGGAGCAGGAATGGTGGTGGCGAAAATTAAAGTGACTATGCAGCAAAACGGTCACCGGACCATTATTCTTGGCGCCAATGGCATGCTTGGTCATGCCTTCCAGGTCGTTTGTCCCCAGGCGTTGTTTTGTGGGAGGGAGGTGGATATCACCGATGAGGCGGGCATCAGGTCACTCTTCAGGCGATTACAGCCATCCCTTGTGATCAATGCTGCAGCGTATACCGATGTGGACGGGTGCGAAGATCACCCTGACCATGCCTTTTTAGTGAACGGTGAGGGGCCGGGATATATTGCAGGTGCATGCCGCAAAACAGGAGCATCGCTCGTTCATTTCAGTACCGATTACCTCTTTGACGGCGATAAGGAGGGATACCTCGAATCCGATCCTCCTCACCCCATCAACACGTATGGACAATCAAAACTCCTCGGTGAGGAACGTATCAGGGAAACCTTTGATGACTACCGCATTGTGAGGACCTCCTGGCTCTTTGGTCCTGACGGGAGAAATTTTGTTGATACCATGCTCCGCCTCTCAAAAGAGCAGGAGATCGTTCGGGTGGTTGATGACCAGGTGGGGCGCCCTACCTATACCAGGGATCTGGCAGCAAAGGTGCTCCTCCTCGCAGACGAAGCCCCGGGCATCTACCATGTTACCAACGAGGGCACCTGTTCCTGGTTCGAGTTCGCCCGGCACATCATCCCGAATGTCCTTCCCTGCACATCGGATGAGATGCACCGGAAAGCAAAACGGCCCCGTTGTTCGGTACTCCTGAACACCAAAACAGCGCCTCTCCGTCACTGGAAAGAAGCACTTGCTGAATACCTTGCCTTACTAGGGAGAGAACCACGAGAGAGTTGATCTCCTCACGAGGACGCCTGGGGTATATCCCGGTATTCTGGTTTCTCCTTCCCGGGCTGATATCATGGTCATCACCTGGTAATTTTTAGAGAGAGCCCAGGGAAGCAATTGATGCATCGATCACGTTTGCTATTCCACAGGAGACATGACAGGGAACGATCAGATCAGGTTCTTGAGCTTCTATCGAACCTCTCGGGGTATTGGGAGAGGATTTTACATCCCTACTTTCTTTTAAAATGAAATACAAATATCCATGAATCCCGGAGGCTGGATTGGTGCACCCGGCAGGATGTCTATGAAGATCATCCAGACCCCAGTAAGAATCGGAACAACCGGCGGAGTCGAGGAGTATGTCCACCACCTCTCGAAAGGCCTTACCTCCCGCGGGCACCAGGTCACTGTCGTCTGTGCTGCTGCAGGAGAGAGCGCGTTGAAAGATGCAGGATATCCCAGGAAACTGCTGAGATCATGGTTCAGGCTGGCGAACACCGATATCACCCCCGCCCTGCTCCCGACCCTGCTCTCCAGTGATTTTGACCTCATCCATACGCACATCCCCACTCCCTGGACTGCAGAGATAAGTGCCCTTGTCTCAAGAATACGAAATAAGCCACTGATTCTCACCTACCACAATGATATCCGGGGAGAGGGGATCTACGCTCTTGTTGCCTGGACCTATAACCGGTTCATCCTGCCGCTTGTGCTGAGACAGGCCAGCCGGATCATTATTACCCGGACTCGTCACCTGTCTCCTTATCTTGCCCCTTTTTCAGGGAAGCTGGTATGTATCCCCCCCGGTGTTGACAGCCATTTTTTTTCCCCAGGTAAAGATCCTGGAAAAAGGGGAGATCTTTTTTTTCTCGGAATTTTTGACGAGTATCACCAGTATAAAGGCTTTGATGTGCTGCTGCAAGCGATCGCCTTGCTCGTGCAGCAGGGAACCGATCTCACCCTCATTGCAGGAGGCAGCGGACCCCTTGTAGGGAGGTACAGGGAACTGGCTGCTGACCTGTCAATCGAGAGAAACGTGATCTTTCCCGGGTATATCCCGGGCGGGGAACTCCCGTCCTATTATGCCGGAACTATAGCATTTGTCCTTCCGTCCACAGATCCCTCAAGGGAAGGATTTGGGATCGTTCTTCTTGAAGCAATGGCCTGCGGACGGCCGGTTATAGCAACGGATATTGCGGGGATGGCTGCCGAGATAGAAGAATGCGGGGCTGGGATTATTGTGAAACGAAATGATCCATCCGAACTGGCTGACGCTATTCGCCGCCTCATCGATAATAAGCCTCTGGCAGGACGCATGGGCGATGCAGGGAGGAGACTTATTGAGGAACGGTTTGGCTGGGAGATAATTGCAGGGGAGGTTGAAACACTGTATGCCGGAGTACTCTGAGAGCGAGACAGTGGCTTTCGCGGGGCTGGAGCAGAGAGAGATACCCTATTCTGGCAATAGTGAGAAGATGAACGATCATCCCCTGGTGACCGTAGTGGTGGTCAACTACAACGGACGACACTTTCTCAGGGAGTGTCTTGCAAGCATTACCAACCAGACCTATGCTCCACTCGAGGTTATTTTGGTCGATAATGCCTCGTCTGACGGAAGTGTAGAATTTGTGCGGGCCTTATTTCCCGGCATCCATATCGTTCAGAATAACGAAAATCGCGGTTTTTCCGGGGGGGTCAATTCCGGGATACGGGAATCGAATGGAACGTATATCATAACGCTGAACAACGATACCCGAATGGATTCCCATTGCATCAGGTACCTTGTCCATGCAATGTCCGGGGATGCCAGGATTGGCATGGGCGTAATCAAAATGCTCTTCCCGGATGGGACCATCAACTCGACTGGCATCTGCATATCCCGAAGCGGGGCTGCCTGGGATCGGGATATGTTCAAGCGCGATAGTCCGGAAAATAGTCCAGGGGGAGAGATCGTCGGGCCCTGTGCCGGGGCAGCGATGTACCGACGATCGATGCTCGATGCGATCGGGCTCTTCGATGAAGATTTCTTCCTTTTCATGGAGGACGTTGATCTCGCCCTCCGTGCACGACTTGCCGGATGGGAGTGCGCATATGTGCCAGAGGCCGTGGTATACCATCACCACGGGGGGACGGCAGGGTTCATGTCTGATCTGACAGTCTACTATGGAAACCGGAACATTCTCTGGTACCCGGTCAAGGATTTCCCAGCAGGGTACCTTGTCACATCCATTCCCTGGATAATGGGGAGGACCATCGCAGTAATCCCTTATTATGCTGTGAGAGGGCAGGGGAGGGTCATCCTGAAATCGAAGATCGATGGCATGAAAGGCATACCAGACATGATTCGGAAGAGACGAACCGTGGAAAGGATCATTACTCCCGGTATTGTAAAAAAAATAATAAGAACATGGAGTTCAGTACAAAGGAGGTCAGATGTGGATCACTGAATACCGGGATCTCATTTCCATACTCGCAATCAGTGATCTCCGTGTAAAGTACCAGAGTTCGGTACTCGGATTCGCATGGTCGCTTGTGAATCCTCTCCTGATGATGCTGGTCCTCTACATCGTCTTTTCCAATGTGTTCCACATGTCGGAGAACCAATATGCCCTCTATATCCTGATCGGGATCGTGAGCTGGCGGTTCCTCCAGAACGGATCATCCGCGGCTATGACTTCTATCGTCGGAAAACCAGGTCTCGTCACCAAGGTATACATCCCGCGGCAGGTTCTTGTCCTGAGCTCAGTCCTCTCAGGTTTTGTCAGCTCGCTGCTTGAATTCCTGGTGCTCATCTGTCTTCTGGTCGCCTTCAGCGTCCCGATCTCTTTTGTCGTGCTCCTTTTCCCGGTTATCCACCTCCTGTTCCTCTTCCTGCTGTACGGACTCTCTCTCAGCCTGGCCTCACTCTACGTGTACTACCGGGACCTGAACCAGATCTGGGAGGTTCTCCTCCAGGCAGGATTCTTCCTCTGCCCCATTGTCTACCCTCTCAGCACCATTCCGGAACAATATCTCCCCTTCTATATGCTCAACCCGATAACCGATTTCATCGCGATTTATCGCGATATCTTCTTGTACGGCAAGCTACCGTCTCCTGCGAGTATCGCAATTATCGTGATAGCCGGAATCATCCTTTACCTGATCGGACGACTGTTGTTCGGGAAACTCGAACGTCGTTTTGCGGAGGAGGTCTGATATGGAGGAGATCACACGAGATACAATCGATGAAGGTGATGCAATCATCGTGGAACACCTCTCCAAGCGCTACAGGATACCCCATGAACGAAAACAAACGATCTTTGAGCACCTGTTCAGCATTTTCAAAGGGGGTGCCTATTCATACGAGGAGTTTTGTGCTCTCCACGATGTATCGTTCCGTGTCCGGCATGGAGAGACCTACGGGATCATCGGACCGAACGGGAGCGGAAAGAGTACCCTCTTAAAGATCCTTGCAGGCGTTCTGTACGCCGACGGCGGAGTCAAGATCGTCCAGGGGAGAATTGCCCCCTTTATCGAACTGGGAGTGGGTTTCCAGCCGGACCTCACCGCTAAGGAGAATATTTACCTGTACGGGGCAATCATGGGGCTGAAAAAGCGTGAGATCCGGGAGCGTTATGACGAGATCATTGAATTTGCCGAGCTGAAACGTTTCGAAAATATGCGCCTGAAGAATTTTTCATCGGGTATGGTGGTGAGGCTCGCCTTCTCAACGGCAATCCAGACCGATCCCGACATTCTCCTCGTGGATGAGGTACTTTCCGTTGGAGATGAATCGTTCCAGCAGAAATGCAACCAGAAGATCGGAGAGCTGAGGAGCAAGGGGAAGACGATCATCTTCGTCTCCCATTCGCTCGAAACGGTTCACACCCTCTGCTCCCGCTGCCTGCTCCTCGACAAAGGGCAGGTGATCCAGATCGGCCCCACACCCGATGTGGTGCACACCTACTTGAGATTGATCGGATCGAAGGGGGCATTATCATAGGTCCGGTATCCGGATTGACAGGTGCTCTTGAGGAAATACCTCTCTCTGACAGCGGCCTTCGGAGGACGTATCCAAAACATTCCCATATCCTGCTTTTCTACTCCGGATCTGGCACAGCACATCACGAATGGATGCAGAGAGGACCTGCCAATGGACCCTGATATTCTGGTTATTTTTGAACAGAAACTGCATCTGTTCATCATCGACCCCCTCCTCGGCTTTGATACCCCTCAACGGAAGATGTACGACCTTGGCGAAAAGAGCGTCCATATCCTCCTCGAAGAGGGGTTGTGGGGTCTTGTAGACAGTTTCCGGGAGAGGCGGAGGGTCCGGCGGCTTGCCAGGCGCGTCACCCGGGAGTATGCTGAAATCCCTTCCCCGCGTCCCTGGAGCGGGGAGGAGCTTGTTTTTCCCCAGAGGCCTGATAATCCGGAGGTATCAATCGTTATTCCGGTCTACAACAACCTGACCTTCACCTTCAACTGCCTCAGATCGATTGTTGAGCACACCACTGGCTCTTACGAGATTATTGTTGTCGACGATGCATCATCAGATGATACTCCACGATTTTGCAGTCTGCAAAACGAACTGATTATCGTCCGGAATGAGACGAACAGGGGGTTCGTTGAGTCCTGTAACAGGGGCGCTGCGATGGCAAGCGGTCAGTATATCCTGTTTCTCAATAATGATACCCAGGTGACAGGAGGCTGGCTTGAACCACTGATACGGACAATGCAGAGAGATCAGGTCGGTGCCGTGGGATCAAAGCTGGTGTATCCCGATGGAAGGCTTCAGGAGGCAGGAGGGATTGTATTCAATGACGCCTCGGGATGGAATTATGGGAGGGGTGATGACCCAGATCGACCTGAGTATAATTTTTTAAGAGAGGTTGATTACTGCTCCGGTGCGGCACTGATGGTGCGAACCGATCTTTTCCGGCAGCTCGGGGGGTTCGATGAATGGTTCACTCCCGGATACTACGAAGATACTGATCTCTGTTTCCGTATCCGTCAGGAGGGATTTAGGGTCCTCTATCAACCAAAATCGGCAGTGATCCATTACGAGGGGATGACCGCAGGGAGAGAGGGAGCCGGGGGAATGAAAGAGTTCCAGCAGGTGAATCGCGAAAAATTTTTTTCCCGGTGGTCTGCCGTGCTTGCCCGGAGCCACAAACCCCCGGATTCCCGCAACCTGTTCCATGCCAGGATCAGGAGAGACGGTCAGAACATCCTGATCATCGATCATTACCTGCCAACCTTCGACCGCGATTCCGGTTCACTCCGGATGTATTATCTCCTCGAGATACTCTCCCGTCTCGGGTATCATGTCACCTTCGTCGGTGACAATCCTTCACCGCTCGAACCGTACTGCTCCCTTGTGCAGGACCTTGGGGTTGAAGTGTTGTATACTCCCTATGTCTATTCGATCGAGAAGTACCTGAAAGAGCATGGAAAGAATTTCGACGTGGTCCTCCTGAGCAGGGCCCATATTGCCTGGAAGTACATCTATCATATCCGGCGTTTCTGCCAGAGTGCAAGGATCCTCTTTGACACGGTGGATCTCCAGTTTGTTCGCGAAGCGAGGCGGTACGAGATTGAGGGGGGGAAAAAACTCCTCGCCTCTGTCCGCAAGATGAAAGAGATGGAGCTTCGCATCGCCCGGCTGAGCGACACAACTCTTGTGGTTAGTCCGGTAGAAAAGGAAATTCTCCTCAAAGAGAACCCTTCCCTCCATGTGGAGGTCCTCTCCAATATCCACCATATCTTCCCGGTATCAAAGGGATTTTTTGAACGGAGAGACCTTCTTTTCATCGGGGGTTTTATTCATCCGCCCAATGTCGATGCCGTCGTCTGGTTCACTGATGAGATCTTCCCGCTGGTTCAACGGGAGATTCCTGAAGTGAGGATGTACGTCGTGGGGGATGATCCACCGCCTCACTTTCGTGCATTTGACAGCGATGCCGTGAAAGTGACGGGGTATGTACAAGATGTTACCAGTTTTTTTTCCGATTGCAGAGTATTTGTTGCCCCACTCCGGTACGGGGCTGGGATCAAAGGGAAGATTAACCAGAGCATGAGTTATGGACTTCCTGTTGTCACCACCACGATCGGAGCAGAGGGAATGGGACTTATTCACGGGGAAAATGCCCTCATCGCGGATGATCCTGGGGATTTTGCCGATGAAGTGATCAGGCTTTACCGCGATGAAGCACTCTGGAACCGGATATCGTCTGGTTCACAGGAGAACGTGAAAAAATTTTTCTCTTATGACACTGCAAGTGAAGCTCTTTTAAAAATCCTGAAATCTTCATCCGAGTAATCTCATGGGTAACAATGGGAGGAATTTGACGTATGATCCTGCACTAATCGATAAAATAGGCAATTTGAGGAACTAAAGGGGAAATTCTTTTAACATTTTTAGGAAAACATTTTTTAATAATGTAGGGTTCTATTCTGGGATTATATTTCAAGAGAACAAGTCAAGAAAAAAAATTCATTGTAATATTTATCTGATATTGAAAGAAATCGTCTTCAATATGAATTGGTATGTTTTCGGTCTCACCGCATTGTCTGCTTTTATTGGAAGTCTGGGTCAGATCGAGTTCAAACGTGGATCTGAGGTATTAGAAGTTGGTATATCTTCCGTTTTATTCAATTATCATATTCTTATCGGCCTATTCCTCTACGCAATTTCAACTATCATATATTTATACGCTCTGCGGACGGGACAACTCTCTCTCATTTATCCCATTATTGCGACTTCGTATATCTGGGTATTAATATTCGCACGATTTTTATTCAATGAACCTGTAAATTTCGTAAACCTTGGAGGGGTGCTATGTATCCTCGCTGGAATTACCCTTATATCCTATCGGTAGGTAATACAAAATAGGATTATTAGTAAAAAAAAGATCGTGGGATTTTTGTGAATTTTCATACCACACTAAAAAAAATTTTACTCCAACATGGTTACCTTCTCCTTCTGATTGTTCTTGTTCTAGGATCATTTGTTTTGAGGATTGCGCTGCATTCTCAATATCTTGATGATTGGGATTCAATACAATTTGTGCTTGCTTTGAAAGAATATTCGATTCCAGCGCACCAACCTCATCCTCCTGGTTATCCGATTTATGTTCTCCTGGGAAAAATTGCGAATGCAGTAATTCGTAATGGGCAGCATTCGTTCATTGTTATTTCTGCAACCTTTGGCTCATTATCGTTAATTCCAACATATTATCTAGGGAAATACCTTTTCAATGAAAAAATCGGAATACTCGCAGCCTTTATCTTATCTCTTACCCCTGCTGCCCTGCTATTCAGTGAAGTAGTGATGTCGGATATTGTCAGCATGTTTTTTATTGTCTTAACTTTATGCCTACTCTACGTGGGTATTGAAAATGATATCTGTTTGTACATCGGTTCATTTATTCTGGGTATCACTATAGGGGTAAGACAAACAGATTTCTTATTGCTACCCTTATTCTTCTATATTCTATACTCCAAAGGGAATATTAAAAAAAGTATACTCTCATCCTTTATTGCAATATTTGCTATTTTAATCTGGCTAGTTCCCGTATTAATTATTACAGGTCCCGAAGCATTTTTAAATGCGCAACGAAGTCAGGGAAATGTAGTCTTTGGGTATGGAATATGGAATACTCTTAGTTGGCCAATCTTGTTGAACTTTCTTCATTCAATCTTGAGATTATTGATATTATTGATAAAAGGCTGGTCGTTATCACTTTTTTTATTTGTAGCAGTCACAATCATCATTGTTGTATACCCATACTTGAAAAACTATAGATTCGATTTAGATAAACGAAAATTATTTTTCGTTCTATGGATTTTGCCATATCTTGCATACTTTATCCTATTTGGACAATTATTACTATACATTCCTCGCTATCTTTTACCTATTTTCCCGGCATTTGCACTAATTTTCAGTTATTCTCTTGTCAAAGCGATAAATATAAGCAATAAAAAGATTATGAAGACTTTTTTAATAGTAATTTTTGCTATATCGATAGGATTTATGGGATATCAGGCAGTATCTACTGTTTACAGGCTTCATACTACGATGCCTGCACCTGTTCAAGCAGCTAATTTTATAAAGGAACATTATAATCCAGAAAACACGGTAATTATCGGAGATTATGAATCTTTTCGTCACTATTATTATTATTTATCAGAATATGATGTACGATATATTGGTGTGATGAATACAACAGAAGCGTATTATTTGTTATTAGAAAATAAGACGGTTGTTTCTGGGATTGATTTGGGACCTTCTCCCAAGGAGATTCATTTATTTTCCCGGGATCCAAAAATTTATCCAAAACACCATGACGTCAGATTGTTCATATTTCAACTCGCTGAAAACAGAGAGAATTTCTATTTTGGTAATGGGTGGTATACTCGCGAAATGCGAGATGCTATTCCCTTCAACTGGATAGGTACAAATGCCTCGCTTTACATTTACTCCGAAGAAAATCGGGAGGTGGATCTGAACTTTCAGGCAATCAGTGCCATTCGCCCAAAGGTTCTTGATGTTTACGAAGGGACTCACCCAATCGCCACTTTCACGATATCTCATGAGCAGCTAACGGATGTCAGACTCCCCCTTACACTATCCAAAGGAACAACTATTGTATTTTTTTCTCTACCTGAGGGTTGCGAGAGGCCAAGTGATTTCCAAGAGGTTAAGAATCCAGATTCACGGTGCTTGGGTATAGCAATACAAAATATCACGTTCATTTAAGCGAATGGTCCATTCGGCCGTAAATGGAAAAAAATTTGTATAGTTTCTGGTGCTCCACCCCACATGAATTCCCGAACCTGAATTTCAAAAGAGAGTAGCATTCCAGAATCCTCATCCAGGTTCTTCACTAAAAAAAAGATTCAGGAGATATCGTTTCTTACCTTGGCATTCATGGGGATTCGATAAGTATTTTGTTATTCGTACCAATTATTACGTGAGGTATAATGCCTGATCCGACCAATAAACGTGAATTGATACTCTTTTCACTGAAATCATGCGAGGCCGGAGAAGGCACAGCGTATGTCAAGGAGTATTTTTTTACTTCGCTGATCGCTGACGGGAGATCAATCCTCGACCTTGGGGGTGGCAACAGAGGTGGGACAGTCGCTCTTGGAGAAGTTGCACAGACTGTCACCGGGATCACCAGGGAAAAACACTCTTTTCTGGTTGATCGGGTCGAACCATCACCGAATGTTACCTTCCTGGCAGGAGATTCGAGGGCACTTCCCTTCCCTGATAAGACGTGGGATATTGTTCTGTTGTTCTCTGGGGAATCCATCAAAGGGTCATTTGACGCGGTTCTTGCCGAGGTCTCCAGGGTCCTGAAGGATGATGGTATCTTTATTACCACGGTCCAGGCTATGGACAGCGCCTATGGAAAACCGGGAGGGGAAGGGATATACCCTCTTTCCGAGGACTCCCCTTCCTGGAGAGCCAGCATCGAAAGGGTGTTTCCTTTTATCGTCGGTTTCAGCCAGACCGGCGATGGAGGCTGTGGGATGGTCCCCCTTTTTCCGGCACAAAGGGGGGAAATTTTAGAGAATATCCCAGACAAGCAGGGACCAGACGCTCCCTGTCTCATCGTCGCCGCAAGGAGACCTGTGACACTCCCCTGGCTGGAGGGGATGACCTGGGCAGCAGCAGGGAGATCTGATCAACCTGTCTTTGAAAGGGAGCACGAGAAGCGGATCGCATTTCTGGAGTCGGTAATAGAACAACGGGACCTTGCGTTGCAGGTGGCACGGGAACGGAACGAGAAGCTCAAGGAGGAAGTGGTCGAGATGAAGCGGAGCGTTCTCTGGCGGTGTGCGATGACATACCATACCGCAATTGTCGAACCGCTCCTTGGTCATGCCACCAGAAGAAGGAGGTGGTATGATGCGGGGTTGTCCGGGCTCCGCCTGGTGTCAAATGAAGGGGTGTCCGGGCTGCTGTGGCACGTGAGGGGCGGAGCGGCGAGAAACCGGCATAGTAGTTTCTCCCGCCTTTTCCACCGTTCGGCAGACCGCTCAACCCGTTCCATCCGGGAACGGATCTCGCTGATTATCCCGACGAAAAATGCTGGACACGAGTTCCGGTATCTCCTGCGAAAGATCAGGACACAGAAGGGGGTCAGCGATGTTGAGATCATCGTTATTGACAGTGGGTCTTCCGATGAAACCGTTGCTATTGCCCGATCGTTTGATTGTCATGTCATTGAAATATCCCCCGAACAGTTCCACCATGGGGGGACCAGGAATGCTGCAGCATCCCACGCAACAGGGGAGTATATCTCCTTTACGGTGCAGGATGCACTTCCCTGCGGAGAGTTCTGGCTCCGTGACCTGGTCCTGCCCCTTGCAGAAGACACCTCCGTGAGTGCAGCAACGGCCCGGCAGGTGCCCCGCTCCGATGCGGATCTCTTTGCCTGTTTCAATATCTGGGCAAATTACCAGGCGATAGATTTCCTGAGAGATAAGGTCGTTTCCGCACCTCCTGATTATTCCTCGCTCTCGCTGATGCAGTGGAGGAAACTTGCCCAGATCGATGATGTCTGTTCTGCCTTCCGGGCCAGGATCTTTTCAGAGTTCCGTTTTCTTACCGATTATGCAGAGGATCTCGATATCGGGGTCCGCCTGCTGAAAGCGGGACACAAGGTGGCGTTTGTCCATTCTTCTGCAGTGATACATTCCCATAACCGCACCGCTGCCTATTTTTTCCAAAGATCATATGCTGATTCATTCACCCTCTCCACGGTATTTCCCCATGACGGGAGTTTTATCCCGGAGAATCGCTCCCCCGAGGAGATACTCGGGGGGATTTTTTCACTCTACCAGACCTTCAATGCAGCGGTGAAAATTCTGAAGGAGCAATCCATCGCTGAACTGAGTGAGGAGATGACACAGCAGATCAAATATTTGATGAAGAGCGAGCTGTCAAGGCCCGACACAGCTGACGGTGAGATCTCTCCTGGTGAACCATCGATGGATTCGTTGTTTTACCTGCTACAGGAGAGACTGCCTTTCCGTGGGCCTTTCCATCAGGACACACGACTCCTCAGGCTCTTCTTCAATAATCTTGACACCTTCCGCGACTTTCGGAAACGATGCGGGAATCCCCCGCTGGATCCGGTCGAGATCGAAGCGGCATTATATAAATTGTTCGCAGCGGCTTCGGGGATCTCGCTTGGGGGATACCTTGCACTGCTCAAGGAGGGAAATTCCGTCCATACTACCAGCCTCGAAACCCTCCACGCCAGCCTGACAGAGGGGATCTGATGAAAGTCCTCTTTGCGGTCCATCAGTTCTTTCCTCACCATTATACCGGTACTGAAAGGGTGGTGCTGAACCTGTGCCGGCAGCTCCAGCGAATGGGGCATGATGTGATCGTCCTCACCTACGCCATCGATTCAGCTGAGGGGCTGTACCCGAGGGGTGCATTTCTTGTGGGGAAGTACTCATTCAAAGGGATTCCGGTCATTGCCGTCCGTCACCGGGAACCTCCCGAAGACCTGGATTTTATATTCAGGGACGAGGGGATGCAGGCCCTGCTGGAATCAATCATCGAGGATGAGCAGGTAGATATCATCCATGTCTGCCATCCCATGCGGGTCGGATCGATCATCCCCGCTGCGATATCCCGCAGCCTTCCGGTCGTCGTGACACTGACCGATTTCTGGCTTTTGTGCCCAAAATTCATCGCCGTGACAGGGAAGGGAATCCCCTGTGACGGGCCATGGGGAGGGAAGCGCTGTGCCGAGGAGTGTTATGAACCGTCATGGAAATACCGGATACGGGAAAGATTGCAGGAGATCGATGGGGTGAAAAACCAGGTATCGGCGTTCGTCTCACCGACTGATTTTCTCAAAAGGATCTTTGAGGGCAACCGGTACCGATCGGTGTATCGTATACCATTCGGCCTTGATTACCAGGACATCCGTATCCAGGAGAAGAAGTATAACGATGATTCGGCAGTTGTTTTTGGCTACCTGAGCACTCCGGTCCGTCACAAGGGAGCCCATGTCCTCATCGATGCATTCCTCCGTGCGGATATGCCGAATACCAGCCTGAAAGTGTTTGGAGATGACAGGGCTGACCGGGAATATTATGAGAACCTGAAGTCCGCATCCGGTGGTGATCCAAGAGTTGAGTTCTGTGGCCGGTACCATCATGAGGAGCTTTCATCCATCCTCGGTTCTCTTGACGTCGTTGTCATTCCCTCGCTTTGGTGGGAGAACTCCCCCCTTGTCCTCCTGACTGCCCTCGCCTGCGGGGTGCCTGCAATCGTGTCAGACCTTGGAGGGCTGACCGAATCTGTCCAGGATGGCGTGAACGGATACTCCTTCAAGGCTGGTGACATCGATGCACTTGCAACGGTGATCCGGACGATAGCATCCTCACCATCAGGGTTGCAGGAGTTGCGGGCGGGTATTACGTATCCTGCAAGAATTGAAGAAGAGGCGGTACAGTATGAGAAGATCTATCAGAACATATGGAACCCTGGCGAGAAGCACGGGAGCGCTGGGAAAAAGAGACAAAGGAGTCGGGTCCCGTGAATCGTTCCTGCTCCTCCGGCACGAAAAATTCTGAAGGTGGTCCTCTCTCATGAAACGTTGTCTTGTGCTAGGCGGGAACGGATTCCTCGGGTCACATCTTGCTGAAGCACTGGTGGTTTCCGGGTTCGAGGTGACTATCTTTGACAGCCGGGAGCAAAAGAGGCCGGATATCAGGGAGGATTCGATTGGATACAGACAAGGGGATTTCCTGAACGAAAATGACCTGGCCCGGGCCCTTGCCGGGACTGATTACGTCTTCCATTTCATCTCAACGACGTTACCGGGACCGTCACTTGAGTCACCGGTATATGATATCGAGTCGAATGTCATCGGCACGGTCCGTCTCCTTCAGCAGTGCTGCAAGGCAGGGGTGGAAAAGATCATCTTCCCTTCATCGGGGGGGACGGTATACGGGGAGCCAGACACCATTCCGGTCCGGGAGACGGATCCGGTGCGGCCTGTCCATCCCTATGCAATCTCGAAGATGACGATCGAGATGTATCTCCGTTCGTTCTATGAACTCCATGGCCTTGACTACCTGATACTCAGGTATGCAAATCCCTATGGAGAGCGGCAGATGCCATTCGGGAACCAGGGGGTGATCCCGATCTTCCTCCATGCAATAGTGAAGGGCAGATCGCCGGTAATCTACGGGGATGGATCGATGGTAAGGGACTATATTTACATCAGTGACCTTGTCGATGCAACGATCGCCCTTGTAAAGAAGGATCCATACGAGCGGCTGTTCAATGTCGGGTCCGGCAGAGGGACGTCGGTGCATGAACTGCTCGGTACCATGGCGGAAGTCCTCGGGGTGGAGATCAATCCCCTCTATGCCGATCCACCGGGCACATACCTATCCCGGATCATCCTTGACATCTCCCGCATGCAGCACCTTACGGGCTGGAAGCCCCGGGTCAGTCTTGCCGAAGGCATCGAGCGGACCTACCGCTGGCTGAAGAGCCTGCCCTGACAATCTGAAAAAAATAACATGATTCTTTTGAGAGCACCAAGCATAAAAGATGAAAGTGCCGGAGGCATTTTCATATAAACCTCCTATGAGCCCCGATTTCGGGATACGGGCATAAATTATGAAAATTACGAAGTTATTTTCATTGGAAAAATGGAATTATAAAATCCTGAAGGCACTGGATTTTATTCCCGATTTTCCATCAGGATTGATGACGACAACATCATACACGCCCTTCGTGGCGGTGGAAGGTATCGGGATTTTTCCGGTGATTTTGAGGGAACTTACGACAACCTCATTGGTTGCCTCGATGGTCGGTGCCCCGGACTTTCTGAGCTGGACCTGAGCCCCGGGCATAAAGTTCGTACCGGCGAGATTGGTCACGGTCACCGTGGTTCCCAGGCGTCCTGATGATGGCTGGATGCGCGAGACGGTTGGAGCAGGGGTACTGCCAGCAGTGACGGTAAATCCACCTGCAAGGGTCCCGGATTGTGTGTCGGGATTGATGACAACGACATCCCATGATCCGATTGTGGCATCCGAGGGAAGTACGATCGTGCAGGTGATCTGGGTGTCTGACACCACTCCTTCACTGGTTGCTGCGATGACCTGCCCGTCTTTCCTCAGCTCAACGGCAGCCCCGCTCTGGAACGAGGATCCGGCAAGGTTGGTGATGCTCACGGTTGTACCGGCAGCTCCGGTATTCGGGGTAATGGCGGTCACCGTTGGTGCAGGCAGTCCTCCGGAGGTTACAGAGAAGCCGTTTGAAAGGATCCCATACTGGGTGTCGGGGTTGGTAACGACAACATCCCATGATCCGACTGCGGCATCAGAGGGAATGTCGATTGTGCACGTAATCTGCGATGCAGTCACGACAAGTTCACCCGATGCCTCGATGACCTGCCCATCGTTCTGCAGCTCCACGGATGCTCCTCCCTGGAAGTTTGTGCCTGCAAGGTTCGAGATGCTCACAGAAGACCCGACGACACCGCTGCCCGGGGTTACCCCAGTAACGGTCGGTGCCGGAGCGCCCTGCGGCAGGGTAAGCTCGATCTGGTGAGCGGTATCGCCATCATAAATCTGGGGGTTCTGGCTGTTGGACGAATAGGCTGCCACCTTGGGTTTTGCATAGAAGAATCCTTCTTCTGCCGAGATGTACGTGTTGGAGTTGGTGTCAGCCGACAAGCTCCGGAGACCTTCGAGCAGGAAGTAGGTGAAGTATCCATTCTGGAGGGCAGATGATTCGCCAGATAGTTCGGCATCGTTGCAGGCCATCAGAACGGTATACCGGCTGTCACTGAGGTCCCGCGAGAAGTCCTGCCGCAGCCCGTCACGGGTTGACGGGGGGGTTGTCGTGGTATCCTGCAAGGAGATGAACCGGGAACCGGTGTCCTTCGTCATCCCCCCTGAGAAGCAGGTATCGACGATGAGGAGGGTATTTTTCGATGGCACGGCATCGAGCCATGCCTTGAGCTCGTCATCACGGATTGCCCCGCTCAGATACCGCGTGTCCCAGGCAATGATGTACTCATCGTACCCATCACTCTCATCATATGGTGACAGATCTGACGCATACGTGCCATGCGATGAGAAGGAAACGACCACGATATCATCAGTCCCCGACTTGGACTGCAGTTCGGCTATCTTTGACTGGATTGCATTCTTTGATGCCTGGCTGTCAATCAGGGTCACGATATGATCGGCCGGGATGGCACAGTCGTTCTGGAGGTACGTGGTAAGGTCACGTGCATCATCATCGCAGTAGCTGAGATCATTGACAAACCTGAAGTCCGAGATCCCAACGATGACGGCCCAGACCTCAGAATCAGCTCTGACTGAGGGAATGGCCCTTTCGTCACTTGCGGTGGCCGCTGGCACCGCAATGAAAAGACAGATGAAGAGGAACAGGATCAATGTTCCAACCTGACTTGGTTTCATACATACCTGAGTGAAGATGCAGGATGATATTAATTCCTCTTCGTTAGTGTTCATCAGATTTTTTTGAGGATATAGAGGTCCTGGTGTCCCCACCAGTACGCTTTTTTGTAGCAGACCAGGGGGGCCTGGGTCATGCGGTACACCTCCGGGATGACCCAGTCCGGCAGGGTAACTGTGGTTCCGTACTCCTCGCTTGCAAGGTCTTTCTGCTCACTCGTGGGTTTAAAGAGAAATCCCTCGGGGGGCATAACGGCTTCCGGCTGGTATTTGAGGCTCTCCTCGCCGTGGGTTGTGAAGATGATATATCCGGAAGGGGCAACGCTGCGATAGAGAGTCTGGATCCATCGTCCCCAGCTCGAACGCGGCATATGCGAGAAGAATGAGAGAGCAAAGATCACATCATATTCCCTGGGAAACCGGACTTCTTCCGGGACCGAATGGGAGAGGACGGTATCGATTCCCATCGTCTGCTGGATAAATCCGGTGGCCTGTTCGTGAATGTCGCAGGCGGTGACATGGGCAACGGGGACCATTCTCGGCAGGTGGCGTGTGACACAACCGTACCCGGATGCAAACTCGAGGAGCTGTATCGGGCCATGCTCCAGGTGCAGTACGTTGGTAAGGATCGAAGACAGCCTGCGTGCCGAATTATTGCCATCGTTGAAATAATAATGGACTGCATCCTTGGGATTGGTGAAATACGGATTTGTGAGGACGAACTGGAAAATAAAGTCGTCAGGGTGGATATCGGGTACGACCTGAAAGGAGGCTGCTTCATCCCGGCAGAATCCCAGTAACTCTTCGGTGAGGAGATCCTTCCCTTCCGGTAAGGGTATGGAATTGGTATCATGCTCATTCTGTTCTTCCTTCGGTAATTCCTGAACCGGAGGATTTTTTCCAAATATCCGCCGGAAATACGCTCTCATGTATTATACATCGGCTCAATCCTGACAAATACTCTTGCACGATGTGGAAGGAAAAAAGATCAGGGGAAAGGATTGAGGTAGTTCCCCGAATACTGGCTTATCAGGTCGGCAAAGGACGAAGCGAGGATCTCCTGACCGAGCTGCCCGTCAACACCACCCCACCAGTCCATGTAGTTGCCGAGCTCCTGCCCGGCATACTGCTCGGCGTTGATGGTTGCGGTAATACTCTGTGCTGCAATCAACGATTCATCAGGATCCCGTGAAGTGATGATGTAATTTGAGAAGAGCTGGGTTGCGGTCGGGCGTCCCCATGCTGTACCGGAGATACCCTGGGCAACGAAGCTGGTCGAATCACCCAGGTCGTCGGTTCCAAATGCAGAATTGTAGGCATACTGGGTGACATCATTCTCGGTTGAGATCCCTGACAGGGCAATCCACTGCGAGATGGTGGCATCATTCTGGAACCTGGCAACATTTTCTGACTCCTGCCAGACATCCGGGCTGGATCCGGCAAGCCAGAGTGCCTGGCCAAGGTCCATGCCGTCGTCCCCGTTTGCCACATTCATCCCCACCTGGTATACCGGGCCGTTTCCTGATACTGCACTCGCGATGATCGACTGCCCGATGACAGAATCGTCTCCTGTGCTGTCGACATAGTTCTGGAGGTACTGCTCGACCAGATCTAAACCAGACGCTGCTGCTTCAAAATACTGCGAGACGATCCCTTCATCACCCATGTAAAAGAGGACGTTTCCCTGTGAATCCGGGTTCTGGAAGACCTGGCTGCCGATACCGCTCATGCTGATGTACTGCTCGATGAACGCCTGATTACCTTCAAAGATTGCATAATTCTCGGCATTCTGGGTGACGGTCCCTTCGGCGCTGTCGGCACTCATGGAGATCGACTGGCTGAGATCGACATTGTCACCGGCGATGGCGGCGGTGTTCGTGGCATCCTGTGAGATGTCTCCCCCGGCAATCGCGGTCATCTCGATCTCCATGATAACCTCCTGGTCATCCCCGGTTACCGCGACGCTGTTGAGTGCCGATTGATCCACCGTTCCAGGGGCGGCTCCCTGCATTGAGATCATGCTGACCGTTGCAACCAAACCCCCGGTAGTAGCGACGGCATTATAGGCAGTCTGGGTCAGATCTCCGCCGTCAGCGGTGAGCACTACTTCCAAATCAGCGGGGTCCTCTCCGGAGACGACCGGAACTATCAGTAGTCCTGTAATGATAACAAAGACAAAAATATCCTTGATTCTGTTCACCATTGTAATAGAATAATCCCTCCTTTCTCGGTTGAGTCAAGATACCATGGCTTTACGGATAAATTTGTCTATTCCGTTCGTTAGATACATTGCGAAGGAAAAGGGATCGGAATACAACAGGGGGACCACGGATTCCCTTGAATGTGAATAATTGTCAAAAAAAGAAATAGATGGATTGATTATCCGATCCAGTTTTCGTGATATTGGTATACGTAATCAGCAGATGCATCGCCAAGGATATCCATAGCGACAGATCCGGTGTTGGGATCCCACCAATACACCCAGTTGTACATCCCCTGGTATGCCTCATCAGTGGCTGCAAGGGTCGCAACATTGCTCTGGACTACATTGTACGTTCCTGGAGCCCAGTTCCAATCGAGTGCAGCGGTGTTGTAGAACTCCTGATAGGAGATGTCTCCTCCTGTTGCTGCTGCGGAAATCGATTGGCCGATAGCGCTGGTTGCACCGCCATCATCCCAGGGATTAGTGGCATAGTTGTAGCCGTACTGGTCGACACCTTCATCATCAGAAATCGCGCTGAACTCAAGTGCCTGTGCTATGGTTGCCGAATAACCAAAGTAGGCGTCGTTGTATGCCTCCTGATCGACATATGAACCATCTCCACCGATCGACACCAACTGGCCAAGGACTGCATTGTCATCCAGGTCAGCCCAGTTCCATCCATACTGATAAACCTCATCAGATGCAACGCCGCCCAGGGAGATTGACTGACTTGCAATCTCATTACCCCGGGTAATACCAACATCAGTCCCATAGTCGATCTCGTTATATGCGTCCTGGTAAACGTATCCATCCGCTGCAAAGGCTGCTGCAGACAAGACCTGATTATCCTCAGAGACTGCATTCCATAAGTCGATATAGTTGTAGAGATACTGGTATACATCGGTTCCGGCAGTGCCTGACATGGTGATGGCCTGGTCATTCACACTTCCTCCAGTCGCATACGGGATGTCATTGTAGAAGTACTGGTATACAACGTCTCCAGCGATGGCATTCAGCGTAGCTGACTGGTCGACCATCGTTGACATCCACCCATCATCACCGTACATGTCAGCATAGTTGTAACCGTACTGGTCCGCATAGCCTCCGGCATTTGCATCCATGCTCACGGACTGGATTGCAGCCGACCCGTCACCGTAGAAGTAGGCTTCGTTGTATCCATACTGGTCAACATCTCCACCTGCTACAGCAGCCTGGGCTATGCTCTGCGTTGACATGGAATAGGCATAGGGATCGACGTAGTTGGAAGCATACTGGTAGACATAGTCTTCGGCATCAGCTGCCTGCGTGAATGTCTGGGTAGTAGTTGTTCCCTCGTCACCATAGACATTGGCGTAGTTGCCATAGCCATACCACCAGTTCTGCCATATGTCCTCTCCGGTTGCATCCATGCTGATGCTCTGGGTGACAACGGCCCCATTCCCACCGACATATGCTACATTATCCGCGTCCTGCGTAACTTCACCGGTAGCGTCGGCAACCATCTCTATAGTCTCGGTAACGACGGCACCCTCAACCCCCGAATCGTCAACGTAGTTATATGCTTCCTGGTAAACGTCTCCACCAGTAGCAGTCGTGACGATGGTCGCGGTGACCTCGTTAGGAAGGGCTGATGCGGCCCCCACCAGCAGGACCAGTGCCAGTGCTGTGAATATGAGATATCTCATTTGTTTTCATCACTCCTGTAAAGTTGCAAGAGATGATAATCCCCCCAACCATACAGAAGATAGTAGCCCTAATCATGTTATTAATATATCGAAATCTGTGTTTCCCTCGAAATTTCATACCACTTGATATCAGGGATATGATGACTTCCACTTCCTCTTCCAGTCTCTCCCCTTAACAGGAATCTTGGGTGAAGAATTCCTGGACATCCGGATTTTTTTTATGGAGTGGAAGTCAGGATTTCCCCGGTTTCCTCTCTAGTGGCTATTGCATGGGAAAAAAAAGAAATTTTGGTTTGATTAGTAGTACACTTCGACCCAGTTCTCGTGGTACTGATACACAGAGTCAGCAGATGCATCGCCAAGGATATCCATGGCAATGGATCCCGTGTGGGTATTATACCAGTCAATCCAGTTGTAGAGATACTGGTCTGCATAGTCAGTGGCTGACAGAGTAGCCGTGTTGATCTGAGTCACATTGTACGTGGATAGATCACCATAGTACAAATCGGCATAGTTGTAGAAGTACTGGTATGAATCGTCACCACCGGTCGCGGCTCCCGTGATCTCCTGGCCGATGTTGTTCGTTGACTCGCCAGCTGCCCAGTAGTTCTCTGCATAATTTTCAGCATACTGGTCGACACCTGCGTCATCTGAGATGGCTGAAAGCGCGATGAACTGAGCAACATCTGCGAAATCACTGAAATATGCCTCATTGTATGCGTCCTGGTATACATATGCCCCATCACCAGCAAGCCACACTTCCTGTCCAATGTCGTAGTTGGGGTCGTAGTAACCGTCCTCGTAGTTGTAACCGTACTGGGTCACATCTTCGGTTGCTACGGCATTCAGGAAGATGGACTGGCCGAGGATATCGTCACCGTAGGTGGACATGTAGTTATAGGCATCCTGGTATGCAGAGCCATCTGCTGCAAAGGCTGCTGCGGTTAATACCTGGGTGCCTTCCGATACCAGATCATAGGTGTAGAAGTTATTATTCAGGAACTGGTCGACAAAGGTTCCCGCCGTCCCGCTCATGGTGATAGCTTGATCTGATACGGTGTTAGAACCGGCATAGTAGTTGTCGTTCTCGAAGTCCTGGTAAACATAATCACCGGCGACAGCATTCAAGACGGCTGACTGCCCGACAAGGATCGTGTCATAATCATACATATCAGCATAGTTATAACCATACTGATAGGCGTATCCGCCGGCTATTGCGTCCATGAACGCAGATTGGAACGCGGCTGCCCCATCGCCGTATGAGTAAACGTCGTTGTAGGCATACTGGTCCACATCCCCACCTGCCACGGCAGTCTGGGTAATGCTCTGGTCTGCCAGGGATCCCCCATCCTGAAATGCCTCGTTATCGGCATACTGGTAGAGGTAATCTACAGCATTGGCATTCTGCAGGATGGTCTGGGTGATGGTTGTACCTGTTCCATAGACATCTGCATAATTGCCGTAGCCATACCAGTAATTCTGGTAAACATTCTCCCCGGTTGCATCCATACTGAGGCTCTGGGTCACTACAGCGCCAGCACTATCAACATAAGCTTCATTATAGCCGTCCTGGGTTACCTCCCCAGTGGCATCTGCAACCATCGTGATTGTCTGGGTAACGTCGCCTGCCGCATCGTCAACGTCATTATACGCTTCCTGGTAGACGTCTCCACCAGTTGCGGTTGCGACAATGGTCTGGGTCACCTCACCCGGAAGGGCTGATGACGCCCCCACCAGCAGGACCAGTGCCAGTGCTATGAATACGAGATATCTCATTTGTTTTCATCACTCCTGTAAAGTTGCAGGAGATGATAATCCCCCCAACATTACAGAAGATAGTATCCCTAATCATGTAATTAATTTATCGAAAGCGGTGTTTCTCTCGGAATGTTATACCACTTGATATCAGGGAAATCAGGACTCCCACTTCTTCTACCAGTCTCTCCCCTTAACCGGGATCGTTGGATAAGAATTCCTGGCCATCTGGGTTTTTTAATTGGAATGACGGCAGGATTCCCCTGTTTTCCTCTTTTCAGCCATTTTATAACAGAATGATGGGGTAAAACCTTGATGATGGACTGATCGATACACGACATTTTTCTATGTGCAATAAATAGTGACCATTGTAGGAGAAAGAAAAAAAGAGAATTTTTAGTTGATTACCCGATCCAGTTTTCGTGATACTGGTATACGTAATCAGCAGATGCATCGCCATTGATATCCATGGCAACTGATCCGGTGTTGGGTTCCCACCAGTATATCCAGTTGTTCATGTACTGGTATGCCTCATCGTTGGCAGAGAGAGTTGCAACATTGCTCTGGGTCACATCATAGGAGGAGGGCTCCAGGTTCCACCACGTGTCTGCGATATTGTAGAGATCCTGGACGGAGTAGTCTCCTCCGGTTGCAGCCGCTGAAATGGACTGTCCGATCGAGTTCGTTGAACCCCCATATGCCCACCAATTTTCAGCATAGTTCTCACCGTACTGGGTGACACCCTCATCGTCTGAAATCGCGCTGAACGCAAGTGCCTGTGCAACTGTTGCCGTATCGCCGAAATAGGCATCGTTGTAAGCGAACTGACCAACCCAAGAACCGTCCCCAGCAAGCCAGACTAACTGGCCGAGATCGAGGTCCCCTGCCAGGTCAGCATAATTATCGCCATACTGGTAGACATCATCACTCGCGATACCACTCAGGTAGATGGACTGGCTTCCGAGGTCGTTCCCATAGGAATATGCATAGTCGGAGTATTCGATCTCGTTGTATGCATTCTGGTTAACATAGCCGTCAGCTGCAGAGGCTGCAGCATTGAGCACCTGGGTATCCTCAGTCACTCCACCATAGAGATAGATGTCGTTTCCAAGATACTGGTCGATGTCAGTTCCAGCGGTACCCGACATGGTAATTGCCTGGTCATTCACGCTACCTCCAGTGGCATACGGGATGTAATTGTAGAAGGACTGGTAGACCCAGTCTCCAGCAATGGCGTTCAGCGTTGCTGACTGGTCGACCATGGTATTGACCCAGCCGTTATCACCATACATATCAGCATAGTTATCACCGAACTGATCAGCATATCCGCCAGCGGAAGCATCCATGAGTACAGACTGGATTGCAACGGCACCGTCACCGTTGAAATAAGCGGTGTTTCCTGCCCCCTGATCTATGTCACCACCAGCGACTGCAGTCTGCTCAATGCTCTGGGTGGCAATCGATCCTGCATCCGGATCAACATCATTCCAGGCCATCTGGTAGACATAGTCTTCAGCTGATGCGGTCTGGTCGATGGTCTGGGTAGTGGTGGTCCCTGCTCCGTTGACTTCGGCATAGTTGCTCGGCCAGTAATACACACCAATAAGCTCGCCTAAGTAGTAATCGTCGCCGTAGTTCTGCCAGATGTTCTCTCCGGTTGCATCCATGCTCATGCTCTGGGTGACGATGGCACCATCACCATAAACCCAGGCATAGTTCCCCGGCTCCCAGTAGTAATACCCCTCGCCCCAGTCTTCATAATATCCGTAGTTCTGCCAGACATCCGTCCCGCTCGCATCCATGATGATGCTCTGGGTGACAATGGCTCCATTACCGTAGATGCCTCCATCATCACCGGCTTCATTCACTGCGGCCTGCTCGACCTCCCCGGTCCCTTCGGCGTTCATAATGATGGTCTCGACGACATAGGCAGTATCATCTCCGGCCTCTCCAACATAATTATAGGCTTCCTGGAAGATGTCGCCCCCGGTCGCTGTTGACTCGATCGTCGCAGTGACCTCACTTGGAAGGGCTGATACTACCCCAACCATCAATACCAATGCGAGAATTGTGAGAATGAGATACCTCATTTGTTTTCATCACTCCTGTAAAGTTGCATGAGATGATAATCCCCCAACGATACAGAAGATACTATCCCCAATCATGTTAAAAATTTTTCGAAATCTGTTTTTCTGTTAAAAGTTCATACCGGGTGATATCAGGGATTCTAGGACTTCCATTTCTTCTACCAGTCTCTCCCCTTAACAGGGATCATTGAATAAGGATTCCTGAGCTCCAGGTTTTTTACCAGAATGCCAGTCAGTGTTCGCCTGTTTCCTCAATACAGCGATCTGATAACAGAATGAGTCTCTACGAGGTTACAGTTAAATTTCATCTTTGGCAGAAATACTAAAAAGAACAGAACTTCCTGTCTGGCTTCTCGAGTGAGAATCAGAAAAAAATTGTGATGATTCAGTATACGTCAATCCAGTTCTCGTGGTATTGGTATACCAAATCAGCGGATGCATCGCCATCGATAGCCATGGCAGTAGATCCAGTGTTGTCATACCACCAGTCAATCCAGTTATACATATACTGGACTGCGACATCATTTGCTGACAAGGTCGCAACATTACTCTGGGCTATCGTGTAGGTTGATGGTGCCATTAAGCCCCAATACGTGTTAGCGTAGTTCGCGAGATCCTGGTATGATTCATCGCCTCCAATTGCCGCTGCTGAAATGGACTGGCCGATCCAGTTCGTTGAATCACCACCATATGCATAATAATTTTCAGCATAATTCCCACCGTACTGGTCGACACCCTCATCGTCCGAAATGGCGCTGAACGCAAGTGCCTGTGCAATGGTTGCCGTTTCTCCGAAGTAGGCATCATTGTAACCATACTGCTCGACATATGAACCCTCTCCAGCGATCGAAGCCAGCTGGCCGAGGTTGGCATTGTTATCGAGATCTGCCCAGTTATAGCCTAATTGATACACATCGGCTGTCGCAACACCACTCAGTGTAATGGTCTGGCTGGCGAGGTCATCACCCAATCCCCAGTATATCTCGTTGTATGCATCCTGGTAAACATTTCCGTCGGATGCAAACCCTGCTGCACTCAATACCTGGGTATCCTCTGATACAGCGTCATATAACTCGATGTAGTTCCCAAGATACTGGTAGACATCGGTTCCAGCAGTGCCCGACATGATGACCGACTGGTCATTTACGCTTGCCCCAGTGGCATAATCATCGTAATTGTAGAAGTCCTGGTAGACGTAGTCACCTGCAAGAGCACTCATGATGGCACTCTGGTAAACTCCCGTGGTGGAATACCCATAATCACCGTGCATATCGGCGTCGTTATAGCCATACTGGTAGGCGTATCCACCGGCATCCGCTTCCATGCTTACCGACTGTTCCGCGACAGAGCCATCACCATAGAAGTTGACTCCGTTGTATGCCTCCTGGTCAACATCTCCACCTGCTACAGCAGCCTGGGATATGCTCTGCGTTGACATGGAATAGGCATAGGGATCGAGCCAGTTCTCAGCATACTGGTAGACGTAGTCTTCGGCATCAGCTGCCTGCGTGAATGTCTGGGTAGTGGTAGTTCCCTCGTCACCATAGACATTGGCGTAGTTGCCATAGCCATACCACCAGTTCTGCCATATGTTCTCACCGGTTGCATCCATGCTGATGCTCTGGGTGACAACAGCCCCATTCCCACCGACATATGCTACGTTATACGCATCCTGGGTAACTTCCCCGGTAGCGTCGGCAACCAACTCTATGGTCTCGGTAACGACTGCACCTTCTACTCCGGAATCGTCAACGTAGTTATATGCTTCCTGGTAAACGTCTCCACCAGTAGCAGTCGTGACGATGGTCGCGGTGACCTCGTTAGGAAGGGCTGATGCGGCCCCCACCAGCAGGACCAGTGCCAGTGCTGTGAATACGAGATATCTCATTTGTTTTCATCACTCCTGTAAAGTTGCAGGAGGTGATAATCCCCCCAACGTTACAGAAGATACTAACCTCTGCTCATACCATAAAATTAACGAAGCTCATTTATTCTCATAAGTTCGTACCAGTTGATTTCAGGACTACCGTTTTTATTATCAATCACCTCAGGAACAGGGAATCTTTGGAGAAGAATTCCTGCCGCCGTTGGATTTTAATGGAGTGAAGGGCAGGCTTCCCCCGTTTCTTTTAACAGAATGATTGGATACAACCTTTCTGATCGATTGATCGTTCCTCGAAGACGAACACTGTTTAGTAATGTTGGCAGGTGAGGGAAAAAGAAAAAAATGAAATTTTGGTTTGATCAGGAGTACACTTCGACCCAGTTCTCGTGATACTGGTATACGTAATCAGCTGATGCATCGCCATTGATGTTCATTGCGACCGATCCGGTGTTATATTCCCACCAGTCGACCCAGTTGAACATTTCCTGGTCTGCATAATCGTTCGCAGCGAGGGTTGCAACGTTGTTCTGGGTCACAGTGTAGGTAGATGGATCCCAGTTCCAGTACGTGTCAGCATAGTTATCCAAGTACTGATACGAGACGTCCCCGCCTGTCGCTGCCGCTGATATGGACTGACCGATCAAGTTCGTCGATTCTCCACCGGTTAAGCCCAGGAGATCATTAGTGGCCTCGTTGTATCCGTACTGGTCAACACCAACATCGTCAGAGATCGCCGTGAAAGCAATGTCCTGGGCTACGGTAACCGCATCCATGAACTCCGCATAGTTCCAGGCGTCCTGGTAGACGTAACCGGCATCCCCGCTGATCCATGACAGCTGGCCGAGGTTGAGGTTGTCACCATAAACGTACGCATCGTTCCAGCCGTACTGAGTGGCGTCATCGGCAGCAACGGCATTCAGGTAGATGGACTGGCCGAGGATATCGTCACCGAACGTCAACATTTCATTGTAAGCATCCTGGTAGGCGTAACCCTCGGAGTTTGCCCCTGCGTTAAGTACCTGGGTAGCTTCGGATACCGCTCCATCGGATGCGAAGTAGTTATACAGGTACTGGTCGACATCGTCGCCGGTGCCGCTCATGGTGATGTCCTGGGCGGACCACGTGTTGGTTCCAGCCCACCAGTTCTCGTTGTAGAAGTACTGCTCGACCCAATCTCCTGCAATGGCATTCAGTGTTGCAGACTGATCAACCATGATCGTGTCATAGTTGTACATGTCAGCATAGTTGTAGCCGTCCTGGTAGGCATAGCCTCCGGCATTTGCATCCATGCTCACATCCTGGACTACCGCTGAGTTATCCCCATAGGAGTAGGCATCGTTGTACGCGTACTGGTCTATGTCGCCCCCAGCAACAGCTGCCTGGCCAATGCCCTGGGTTATCATGCCGGAATTCTGCAATGCTTCATTCCAACCATACTGCCCGGCATAGCCTTCGGCATCAGCAACCTGCCAGATATTCTGGGTTGCAGTTGTCCCTACACCGTAGAGATCAACATAGTTGCCCCATCCCCACCACAAGTTCTGGTAGACGTCCTCACCGCTTGCATCCATGCTCAGGCTCTGGGTTACGACCGCCCCATCACCATAAACATATTCTGCATCGTTGTTTGCATCCTGATAAACATAACCAGTAGCATCTGCTGTCATGTCGATGGTCTGGGTAACAATGGTCCCTTCACCACCGGCTTCATAAACATAGTTCTCTGCTCCCTGGTCGACGTCTCCACCAGTTGCAGTAGCCACGATGGTCTGGGTCACCTGGTTCGGAAGGGCTGATGAGGCCCCCACCAGCAGGACCAGTGCCAGTGCTGTGAATACGAGATATCTCATTTGTTTTCATCACTCCTGTAAAGTTGCAAGAGATGAATCCCCCCAACAATACAGAAGATACTAGAGTAATTCGCGATTTAAATGTATCGAATAGTTTTCAGGGAACCTGCCTGTGCGGGGTGATGTCGTAATTTATCACCAATGTTCGGTTCAAAAGATGACAAGCTGAGATGTGACGAACGCTGTCGCATGTGTCCAATGCCGGCTGCGAAGTCCATCTGTTTTCAGTCACAACCCTGATAGTGCCCGGAAAAAAATGCCTTTGAATTATGGGATTTTCATCGTAATCAAGAAAAAATGAGAGATCCGGGAAGATCAGATAATCTCAACCCAGTTCTCGTGATACTGGTACACAAAGTCAGCGGATGCATATCCGTTGATATTCCATCCGATCGAGCCGGTGTTCCAGGCGTACCAGTCGATACCATTGTAGAGCTCCTGGTATGCCTCGTCATTCGCGGCCAGAATTGCAATGTTGCTCTGGGTGATCGTGTAGCTGGATGGAGCGAGGAGATTATACTCAGCATCGCAATCGTTCTCGAAATACTGGAATGAGTAATCCCCGCCAGTCGCTGCACCCGTAATGGCCTGGCCGATCATATTCGATGATCCGCCAAGGGCATACATGTTCTCAGCATTGTTATCCGCAAACTGGTTGACACCTTCGTCATCGGAAATGCCAGTAAGAGCGATATACTGTGCGACATCTACGGCGTCGCCAAAGAAGGCCTCGTTATCTGCTTCCTGATATACGTAAGCTCCTTCGCCACCGAGCCAGACTTCCTGGCCGAGATCGAGGTTGTCAAGACTGTCGGCATAGTTGTAGCCATACTGGGTCACATATTCGGTTGCCACAGCGTCAAGGAAGATTGACTGGCTGGCGATATCATCACCATAGGAGATCAGTCCATTGCCTGCATCCTGGTAGGCATTGCCGTCCCCTGCATACGCGGCCGCAGTCAATACCTGGGAGACCTCGGAAACCGTTCCCCAGTCCCAGAATAAATTGCCCATGTACTGATCGATCCAGGTTCCCGCAGTTCCGCTCATGGTGATGGCCTGGTCCGACACCGTGTTGCTTCCGGCGTACTCGTTGTCGTTGTAGAATTCCTGCCAGACCCACGTGCCGGCGACTGCATTGAGCGTTGCAGACTGATCGACCATGATCGTGTCATAATCGCCCATGTCGGCGTAGTTGTAGCCATACTGATCGGCATAACCACCGGCATCCGCGTCCATGCTCACCGCCTGCAATGCTACTGCCCCGTCACCGTAGAAGTAGGCATAGTTGTAAGCATCCTGGTCGATATCGCCGCCGGTCGCTGCTGCAAGGGCTATCTCCTGGTCTGCCAGGGACCCGGCATCGGGATCGGCATCATTCCAGACATCCTGGGAGATCCAACCATCGATGGAAGTCGCTGCAAGGGCTATCCCCTGGGTGGTAGTAGTGCCGATTCCCCATACAGAGGCGTCATTGTAGGCATACTGGTTAATTTCCCCGCCAGCCGCTCCTGCCTGGGCGATACCCTGCGTAGTGACTATGCCATCGCCGATAGTCCAGGCATCATTGTAGGCATACTGATACAGATACTCTTCAGCAGCGGCAGCAAGCGCCATGTACTGGCCAAGGATCGCTCCCTCGCCAAATACCTCGGCATAGTTACCATAGGTAAACGGGTTCTGGTACACATTCTCCCCGGTTGCCTCCATGGTGATACCCTGGGTCACCACCGCGGCTGCCCCATCTGCATACCCATAGTTATCGGCATCCTGTGCGACCTCTCCCGTACCTTCAGCAGAGACTTCAATACCCTGGGTCAGTACTGCACCCTCCCCGACAACCTCCGCGGATTGGTAGGCTTCCTGGGATAGGTCGCCACCGCTCGCCGTTGCAACGATGGTCTGGGTAACTTCGCTTGGCAGGGCAGACGCTGCCCCCACCAGCAGCACAAGTGCCAGAGCGGTAAATAAAAGATATCTCATCTGGTTTCATCACTCCTGTAAAGTTGTAAGAGATGAATTCCCCCAACGATACAATGGAACTTGTCTCTCTTATGGTTTTAAAGATTTTGAAAGACGTTGAAAAGGCAGGTGAACTGGTCCATCCTGGATTACCGGTCATGTGCCACGGGTCTGTCAGGTACCACAGGTGAAGCCGGCCCAGGTATGTGGTAGCATTCACATTTCATTCCCGGTTCCCGAGTCCAGATTGTCGTTCTCACCCGATCTTATCTATTGAGATAGCGATCGTACTGACCGTCCGACAGGGCTCTGAAAGGGGATTTCTTTTTCAAAATGCAATATGAGAAGGAAAATCAAGGTGATACTGAAATCTCAAAAGGAAACAAACCCAGTATAAGGTCTGCATCACCGTCCAGGTATCCGATACGAATCCATTCACCATCCGGAAGAACTCAAGGGTGAGAAAAGAGTCCCTGAATCAAATAGTACATGAATCGGATTGAGATGCGGGTATGTACCATGAAAATGGCGAAGCAAGTTTGAAATAAAAAATATTACGCCAGGTTGAACTCCATGTTCTGCTGTATTCGTTCGAGGAACGAAGCGGTGCCGGTAGCATAATTGTTCTGAAACGGCACCCCCCTGATTCCGTTTGCCCAGAAAATTTCATTCTTCTGGAACTGGGAGAGCGAACTCCCCCCTGCACCACCCGATGCCCGGTTCTCCTGAGTGACATGGGTGAGAGGATCACCAGCGACATTGGCATAATTCTGTTGATTCTGCACCTGGAGGGGAGCCAGGCCGGATAAGGAGATCCCCTGCCGTATCTGGCTCCCGGTGCCGGCTCCTTCAACCCTGTTGATCGCGTTCTGGAACAGTGACCCTGCTCCAACAGATGACAGATCAATAGTCTGGGTAACCGACACCGGCCCGCCCTGGCTGACAACCGAGTTGACGGCATACTGGCTGAAGTTCTGCCCTGATGCATTCGACGATATGGTGGCCGTAATTACCGGCAGTGCGGATACCCCAGAGCAGAGCAGGCACAATCCCAGGACGAGAGCGAGCACTATTTTCCGATTCATGCGAATCCATCCTGCTAATACTTAGCTGTCACTACATCCTACTGATACTTATTATTTTTTGATCGCAATAGTTCAAGAAAAGAACAGGGTTATTGAACACTTCCTGATATGACATCGGTATAATAATCCTCGATCCGGTCGGTAACTGCATTCCAGTCATAGGAGGATGCCCGCAACTGGCAGGTATCCCGGTTGTTCCCTAAAGAAGAGAGCACTTCGCCGATTACTCGCGCAAGATCCCCCGGATCGAGCCTCGCAAGCCTCCCACACCCTCCTGAAGCAAATTCCCTGCTCGCATTCCCGGGATGATCGATGGTCACGACCGGAAGGCCACTGGCGAGCGCTTCCAGTGCGGCAATACCAAATCCCTCGCGGGTTGACGGGAGGACAAACACGCGGGACGACTTCATGAGGGCAATTACTTCTCCTGAATCCGGTAAAAATCCGGTAAAACAGACATTCTCCCGGACTCCGCATGATGCCACCAATCCTTCCAGCAGAGCCCGCTCGGGTCCGTCACCGATAATCAGGCAGCTGATACCCGGCTCCCTCTCCTTCAGGATGCTCACCGCACGGATAAGGAGGTCAACATGCTTCTCCCGGATCAGTCTTCCAATGAAGACCAGGTCAGAACCAGATCCTGAAGGACGGATACGGTCGATCTCCGCGAGATCAATGCCATTGGGGATAATCCGGACATCTGTCTCCACTCCAGCCGACACAAGCCCTGCCCGTGTTGTTTCTGATACCGCAACAGGATGATCACTCCTCCGGGCAAGAAGCCGTTCTGCCAGCTTCCCTGCAGCCCCCGCAGCCCCAAGATACTCGTACCAGTAGTCCCCCCACACCTCGTGCCACGTGATGACCAGCGGCGATCGGGAGATCCGGGCAGCGAGCACTGCTACGAGGGCTGATGTGTACGGGAACTGCTGGCAATCGATAACATCGAATCGCTCCCTCACGAGAGGGCGTGCCACGCTGGCCCCAAATCTGACCGCCTGGGAGACGGTTCTTTTCCCGCCACGGTACAGCGGGACCGGCCTGCAGGTCCCATGAATCATCACCCCTTCCCTCTCGATGTCCGCCTCGCCATCCCACCACTGCATTCCATAGAGATGGACCTCATGCCCGCGTTTCGCAAGCCGTTGCGATAGCTCCCATACCCGTCGTTCGACCCCGCCGAGGATGTAGGGGTATATCGCATCATAGACATACGCAATATGCATCGGATCCCCCCGCTATGACGGATTGTCACCGTTCAGGCACATCATGCTGATGAATACCGCGATGAAAACGATCTCGAGCCCGATGATGACGAGCGAGAGTGACAGTACAGCATTCCTGATCTGGTTGAGGGACCCAAATCCCGCCACCATCCATCCCCACAGGATATATCCTCCGATGATCAGCCCGGCAAGCACCAGCACCGATCCGGCGACCAGTAATTTTTCAAGGGTCTGGTAGTTGAGCAGTTCCTCGACCATCCCCTCCCGCCGTTCAAACCCATGCACCGCTGAGTAGACCTTGATGACCACACCAGAGAGCAGGAGCTGGAATCCCCCGGTAAGGAGGATGGTCCCGAGAATAAACGAATGGGTCCGCCCGTCCGGATCATTTGCCGAGGTATAGAACGCTGCCATCAATACAAGGCCGAACAGGGTGCAGAGGATCCCGGGAACGGTAAGGAATGGCATAGGTCTCAACAGAAGGATGAAGCGGAGGTGTCTCCACCCATCACTGTAACTGCTCAGCTTGGAGGGAGTTCCCCTTGGATGGTAGGTGATTGGAACCTCGGTGATCGTCAGCCCTTCACGTGAAGCCTTGATCAGCATCTCGGAGGCAAATTCCATTCCCCAGCTCTGCAGGTTCAGCCTTTTTAAGGAATCTGCCCGTATGGCACGAAATCCGCTGTGCGTGTCGGAAAAATCAGTACCGAAGACCTTGTTGAGGACCCAGGTAAGGAGAGGATTTCCGATATAGCGGTGGAGAGGGATCATCGCGCCGTCGAGGATCTCTCCCTTGAACCGGGAGCCGATTACGAGGTCAGCGCCTTCATCGAGCTTCCTGATCAGGAGGGGAAGTTCCAGAAAGTCATAGGTATTGTCTGCATCCCCGATAACGATATACCTTCCACGGGCATGCCGGAATGCCTCCAGATAGGCGTACCCATATCCCCGGTGGTCGGGATGCACGATGATGGCGCCCATCGATTGGGCTATCTCTGGGGTCGCATCGGTTGATGAATCGGAGACAATTACCTCTCCCCTGATCCCCATCGAACGGAATACCTGCTGAATCTTTCCGATGCACATCCCGATGGTGGTCTCCTCGTTGAGGGCCGGCAGGATGACGGAAATGTCAGGAGAGGTCGTATTGTTGTCTGATTCCACGGTGAGTCACCTGCCACCTCGAGCGGGAACTATTGACCAGAGATCGAACAGCAAGAAACCTGTTCGGCCGGAGATCGCATAATGATTCCTATATGAATTATCCTTTTCTCCGCAAAAAATGCCAGCAGATTCCAGATGAGAACCTCCCTTGTCCATTGAAAAGAATGAACAGGGATCATATCCCGGTTTCACCCTGCAATGACCCTGCCTTCGAGGACTTCCTGTTCGGAAACCTCAAACGTCCTTCCGGTAGAGACACTCCGGTAAGGCCCAGTCGTGTGGACCGGGTATGGAGATCCTTTTGTCGAATAGGGCAGGATGAAGAATCCGTTCTCGCTCTGTTGGCGATAGACGAAGGTCCTGCCGAGGTTGGTCTGGATGGTGACTTCGATCTCGCCATCCCCCTTCAATCGTGCTCCCTTTACGTACTCGAATGCTTTCACTGCCTGGGTGTATGAGGGACTCGTTTCATTCCCTGTGCCCGCCTCTTCGAATATCAGGCGATAGTGACGGAGGGCAGGGATCGTTTCAACCGGTGCATCGAGTCCGGTATTGAGGATGGCGGCCTTCCGTCTCTCGTGAGGAGTTGCGTTGAACACGGCAATTTTTTCACGGGCCGTTCCCGGATCAAGATTCTCGTAGACCGATATACCTGGCGTGGTCCTCGCGCTTGCCGGAATGTCATATTCCACGTACAATACCGTTTGCGGTTTGGCCATCGAACCATCGAAACTGTGGAGCCTGCTCACCATGGTATGGTAGAATGGTGATGCATGTAACCTGACAAGGGTCTGGTTCCCTTTTTTATCAGGTGATGCAAGACGGAATACCTGATAGTAATAATCGGCCGGAAGGGATCGCTCCCCAAGAGAACTGTCGTAAAATGCTACCATTGCAGGGAATTTTGACTCGACCATCTTCCAGTCGGTTATCACATATTTAACCCGGTAGTTATCGGCGATAGCGTTAGCGGTCTCCTCAGAATCAGCAAAGAAATACGCTGCAGAGGGAACGAGATTATCCTGGAAGGGATTGGTAACCGGGATGCGCCGGGATATCACGGTGATCCAGTGCCCGTAATCCCACCATGACAGCACCCCGTAAGACTCTTCAGGATAGCGCCACTGGTCCCCCTCCCCATAGGATCCCAGATAGGGCACACCAGGGTCGGGACTCGACGCAGCAACCCATCCAAGCACACCAGTCCACTGCTGTGGGATCAGATCATCTTTTGTCATGGGCACTGCAATGGAATAATCCGCAAGAACAGAAAAGCCACAAAAGACGATCATACATGCCAGCACCAATGAGGTTCCGGTCCCCTCAAGAGCGGCAAACAATCCTTCATTTGTATTCTTTTTGACTTCTTTCGCTCTCTTCTTTTCCTTTTTGCCTTTTGGGTCGTTTTTTTGTCTGGCAGGAGGGTGGTGCGATTTTGACGATTTGTCAAGAGAGAACGCAGTTGCAAGCGCAAACGTCGCGGCGATAACAATGATCACGGCACTGTAATATTCATACCGGGAATGCTGGATGGTCGCAAATACAAGCACGATCCCCCACACAAGGGAGAAAAGATACAGCGGGCATTCCTTCTTCCAGAATGAGTAAGCAAATAAGGCCAATCCGACAATCCCCAGCAGGATACCGATATTAAAACTCGCCCACATCTGGCCCAGCGACCAGGGCTTCAGTTCATCAATCGGAGTAGCCGAAAAATTCTGTCCAAAGAATGCTGAGAACGAACCTGTCCACGATGACAAGAGAGAGGGATCCAATATGGCTGCCACACCAATGACCGCCACAATGGAGGAACCTAACAGCCCGATAAAATACCAGGGTTTGCCTCTCGTTGCCATCGAAAAGATCTGGAGCAGGAGGGTCCAGCAGAAGAGGGCGATAAATGCATGGAATGGCGCTGCAGAATAGGTGGAGAGGCTATAGACTGGCGAATGGATGCCAACCGCTGCCAGACCGGCGATGGATCCCAGAGATACCGCTCCATTGATGAGAAGGAGATAGTCCGATCTCTTCCCATGAAATGCATTCCAGCAGTACTGTATGGTAGAATAGAGCACCACGATAAGACCAAAAAGGATGAGGGTAGGCATGACCGCCATACCAAGGCCCAGGGAAATTCCCGTTACTGCTGAAGGGAGAAGAAGAGGTTTGAATGAAGCCGGATTCCTGATATCGATCTCATGCTCTGATGATTTCCTGAGAGCCCAGAGGTAAAAAAGGCAGAAGAGTGTTGAGAGCAATATCTCGAGAGCGTGGTGATCAACAATCCCGGCCATCGTCCGGTAAAAATACTCTCCCGATACAAAGGCTATGAAAACGGCGGCGATGATCCCGGCCTTCCATCCGGCAATCAGCCTGCCAAGGAAAAAAACAACCGGAATCATTGCAATGCCCGCGACGACCGGCACCCAGGATGAGACCGCCATGATATCGGCCAGCTGTGCTGCTCCGCCCAGGAGACAGACCAGTGAAGCGAGGAAGGGAGTGAGCGGCCCCCAGTCGAGCTCTTTTCCGACCGGGTACGCAGTCATGGGATCAAACCAGTTATAGCGGGGGAAGTCTGATACCATCACCTCGATCTGCCGGAAGTTATACCAGACATCCGGATCGCCATGAACCGACAGAGCCGGAAAATCCATCTGGAACCACGGAAGAATGCGAAGAATAAGGGATAGTACGAGACATGCCAGGAGGAGCAGAATTACGATCCACCGTTGTTTTGAGAGAGGAGGGATCACCGATCTATTCACGAATAAAACCTTATTTCTGAATATGAAAAAGATTCGCCCACCCGGACCGGCCATCTGCCACCAGATTCTGCGCCTTCAATACGGAACAGCTACCTATTACCCTGAATTCCCCTGCCTGCCACCAGGGCACCGCAGGCTTATCGTGGGCGATACCCTGATGAGAGGAGTGCCTGATCGATCTTTTTCTGCACAGAGAACCAGAGCACCGGAACCACGACCAGAATGAGAACGGCAAAACCGATCGCATCGTATAAGAGGAGATTGAACAGGGCATGGAATGCCATTGCAAGGATCAGCCCGGTGGCAATGACTCCCGTTCGCTGCTCTTGGGGAATGAACCGTGCCTTCCCCAGCGAATACCCCCACATTGCAGAGAAGAGGACATGCCCGGGGACCGAGATGAGTGCCCGAAGCAGCCCCGTCTTGAGGGCGAGGATCAGGGAAGTTTCGACCGCAGAAAAGACATAAATCACATTCTCCAGGGTGGCAAAACCGAGGCCGGCCGCAGCAGCGTAAATGATTCCATCGACCGGCTCATCAAACTCCAGGGATTCCCACACCGTCTTTTTCACGACGAGATATTTTCCCGCTTCTTCGACGATCGGCGCTACTAATACCACGATGAAAAATTCGGGAATGATTATGCTCAAGGTACCCTCGATGAAGGCCACAGGAATGGTGACAACGATACCGAATATGTACACCATGAGGATCCACGAAAGGGGTTCGGGCTCATACCGGTCTTTGTTGTAAAAATACCAGAGCCAGAATGCTGCAGGGGCAACTGCGAGAAGAAAAAGGTAGCCTGTCTCCATTCCAGACAGAACCTTTCACACAAAGGATGATAATAGGTGGTTTGGATGCCAGAACGGAGAAATGTTTGAGTAATTTCCTCAAATCCACTCCTTTTTCCTGAAATAAATGAGCATCAGCACCACCATCCCTATCATCACGGTCCAGACTGTGAAATACCCGTATTCCCAGGCAAGTTCCGGCATGTAGCGGAAATTCATGCCATAAACCCCTGCTACAAAGGTGAGCGGGATGAAGATGGTGGCAATCAGGGTGAGCACCTTCATGATCTCGTTCATCCGGTAGGAAAGACCCGAGAGGTAGATGTCGAGCATGCCCGAGACCATGTCCCGCAATGTCTCAAGCGTATCGATAACCTGGATGGTGTGATCGTACACATCGCGGAGGTAGATGGCCGTCGTCTCTTTGATCAGCGGTGACTCGGAATGCTCAAGAGTGCTGATCACCTCTCTGAGGGGCCATACCGATTTTCTCAGGAAGATCATGTCTTTTTTCAGCTGGCTGATCCGGGCGAGTGACGCCTGCGTGGGATGAAGCACGAGCTCTTCTTCGAGCTCTTCGACCCGCTCCTCGAGCTTCTCCATAACCACGAAATAGTTATCTACGATGCTGTCGATAAGGGCATACGCCAGGTAATCAGGCCCGAATTTGCGTATCCTTCCATCTTTCCTGATCCTCTCCCGCACCGGATCAAAGATATCCCCGACATCCTCCTGGAACGAGATAAGAAAATTATGCCCGAGCAGCATACTCACGTGCTCGACCTTGACATCCTTCTCTGGATCGACGAATGAGAGCATTTTCATATTGAGATAGATATACGCATCAAGATCCTCCATCTTCGGCCGCTGATCGGTATTCAGGATATCTTCAAGGATGAGCGGATGGATGGTGAAACACTGCCCGAGCTCCTCAATAATCCTGGTATTTCCGAGTCCATCGACGTTGATCCAGGTCACGGTCTCCGTATCACGGAAGGGAAAACACTCGGTGATCTGGCTCACTGTCTTCTCAGTAAAATGGGCAGCATCATAATCCATGACGGTGATCCGGACATCTTCAGTGGACGGAATGCCTCCGGCATGGAGGGTTCCCGGCGGCTGCCCGGCCTTTTTGGAGAGCTTGTGTTTGTGATGGGACATATGATACCCAGCTTTCCTTATCAGTCTCTTTGGATGATCCCTCCCATTAAGGATTCGGAGCGGGAGAGCCGGCCATGAATTTCAGGAGATAGCCAATGGTACCTGGTGAACACCCGCTATCATGTGAGGACCATGCCACAAATCAGACCAGGTCCTTTTTTTTTAAGAGACCTTTTTTACCTCCCTTTTCCTATCTCTGAAAATAGAGTGGCCAGACCATGCTGCCATGAATCCGGAGTGGTGCGGTATTGTAATTCCCCTCGTCCAGTTTTCAATCGGTCTCATCCTGCTTCTGAAAGGAGCTGATTTTACCGTCAGGGGTGCCGAGAACCTAGCAGGGAAACTCGGGGTATCGTCTACCACGATAGGTCTGACGGTAGTTGCATTCGGTACATCACTTCCCGAACTTGTCGTCACCTCAGAAGCATTCCGACAGGGCAATTATGCCATCGCCACCGGGAATGTCATCGGCAGCAACATCGCCAATATCGGGCTTATTCTCGGTCTTGTCGGTCTCATCATGCCTTCTGTGTGCACGCTCCCCTCCTCTCGTCCCCGGCTCCTTGAAAACGCCCTGTTCACGCTGGTTGCCACGATAGTCTTTATCCTCTTTGCGGTCAGGGGCTCTTTCGATATCCTGTCAGGAATCGTATTTCTTGTTCTCTTCGCCCTGATACTGCTCCGGATGTGGAAACACAATCCTGATGTGGTCTCCTCCGAGGTACCGACAACCCGGTATCCCCTTCTCGTGACCATTGCAGGACTGGTAATGGTGGTTCTCGGTGCCGAGCTGCTCCTCATAGGAGCCGAGACGATTGCCGAGCTATTTGCGATTCCTCCCGCGGTGATAGGTCTTTCCATGGTAGCGGTCGGAACATCCCTGCCGGAACTCGCAACATCGGTTGTTGCGGCCATCCAAAAGCGCCCCGGCATCTCAATCGGGAATCTCCTTGGAAGCAACATCTTCAACCTCCTCTTTGTCATCGGGATTAATTCGCTTTTTTTCACCATTCCTGTACCTGATCTGAAAGATATTATCGTGATGCTTGCATTCACGTTAGGAATTTTTATCCTGTTCATTCGGAAAATATGTGAAACACGGATATGGGGTATCCTGCTCCTTGGGGCTTATCTCATGTATATCCTGTTTTTATATGGGATCATCTGAATCATCCGGCTGCTGGGATTCATCCATCATACGTGAGGTTCTCCTTCTCTTTCGAGAAGAAAAGGAATGGTGATTCAACGAGAAAAAGTGTCGAGTTGCACCTGTGTCTCACGGGAATTCTTATCTTTGCGGCAGTTGACCTCTATTCATGGATCTTCTCCTGATATTTTCAGTCGTCATCATGGCGCTGTTGATCCTCAACACGATCGTCCTCGTCATGCGAATCAGGGCTGCACCCGACAAGCCAATCGGGAAGGGGATAGGCCTTGTCCTCGGTCTGGCTATCGGGCTCACCCTCTGGATACCTCTGACATACCTCTTTGGATCCCAGAGCGCAGGGATCATCGCGGGATCAATAACAGGGATCATCCTGGCTGTCGCCCTGGAACTCTACTCGGCCCAGATACGGAAGAGACTGGAATCGTAGGACTTGAAATCCTTTTTTAGATGAAAATGCCTCCGGCATTTTCATTCTTTATGCTTGTGTTACGAGGGGAATCATTCAGTTTTTTTCGAATCCCAAGGCAGGGCATTGTTAAGCAAATAGGACTCTCTCATAAAAGAGGGTAACTACGCTTGAGATGATCCAATAATTACCCGTATCCATCAGGAGCTTCCTGGAAGGACAGGAATTTCTGGCATTTTCTCTCAGTCCCTCTTTCTATAAATGTTTTGAGGTCTTTTCACGCACAAATAGGACAAATGAGTGAACTGCCCGGTTCATTCCTGAAACCAGGCCTATGGCACCATTATTTTAATATCCGTTCAAAGGAGGTAGGGCAGGGTGTTATCCTTTCGGGATGGATACCCAGGAGATAACAGCGATGGATATCAACAGAACTATGATCAGGGTTGCACTGGCAGATCGGACAAGAGAGTTGATCATGGCAAGAAAGGCCCTTTATGCTGCCGCAACGATCCATACCGTCACAACAGCCATGCTCATGGCATGGTTTGCTCTCATGCTGCATGTGGTCCTGCCCTGATATCAATACCAATCCCCGCCCTATCGGAACCGGAAGGTATGCCGAACGGGCGATATATCCTCATTTTCAGATTCCTTCTTCATCGAAAATCCGAGGAAGAGCTGTGGTATCATCCGGTCAATCATCGAAAGGGAAAATTGGCGAAATCTATGAAGAGGGATCGTTACCGAAAGGTGGCCGGACTAAGAGCCGGAGCGCTGTTACCTATGTATTATCCAAAGAAGCACATGAAGACAAATAGATCGATTATGATCTATTGAATGACTCACTCTTGTTTTTCTTGATTCGTGGGCATCTATTGAAACTATCAATACGAGATGAACCCACAATAAGCGGTCTGTCCAACCGTACCATAGGTTCACATAACCAGTCGCATTAAAAAATTTTTATGGATGGACGTGATAAGGACGATTAATACGGAATACCCGATGGTGATTATAGTGAGTGTGGATGCTTCCCAAGTTCCATTTCTGGTTAAAGTGTGTACGTCAGCGAATCAGGCTAAGGAGGTTGCATGCTCCCTTATCGATCAGAATCTCCCTGTAATTATCGACAGATTAGAGGGAATGTCACCTCCTGCAATGCGGATAGATGCCAGGACCGGCGAGGCATTCATTGAAGGTGAAGGCCCCTATTGGCTGGTATTCTCTGATTATGAAGCTCGTGATATTTTAGAATCAGAAACAGCCGGGGAATTATGATTTTTCACCCTTCATGGTAATGCAATAAATTAACCCCCGCCCGAATCGTAGGCGATGCGAGGTGAGCGAAGCAAGCGAATGTGGCCGTCAAGAGGACCAGGAGCGATCTCGAAAAAAGACGCACGATGTGAGCGAAGGGAGGAGTGAGCACCGGATGATTGGAGGAGCGAAACGATGACCGGAGCGAACATGGTGTGGACATCATTATGCACTGTTCATCCGGCCTGGTTGTGTCTCATGACATAAGGATCCGTGAGGCGCTCAGAATAATATGGCTCGCAGATGAGACACAAGACCCGGGTACCTTTCAGGGAGTGGTTCCTTCGGTGATGGCAAAAAACCTGTACTCCTTCCCTCATTCAGCATTTTGCAGGAAATGTAGTCACGTTCATATAGATTTTTCAAGAGAGAAAGACGTCTCATTGATGCGGGGGGATCATTGAACCAGGGGTTACGGATGAGAACAAGAGCACTCCAACACTACAAACCGTGAATGATTTTATTTCAAATTTCAGGACATGCCCATAGACTAATAAGGGGAGAGGTATATCGCTCCCCTATCTGGTGCTATCATGATCAAACCACTCTCCCCAGAAGAGTTACGAAATACCTTTGATTCCACGCTTGTGGAGTGCAAAAGTACCGCGGAATTAAAACCCCTTGAGGGAATAATCGGCCAGGAGAGGGCTTTGAAAGCACTCACGTTCGGCCTGAATATCAAGGAGAGCGGATTCAACATCTATGTGTCAGGGGTCCATGGAACAGGACGAAAAGTTGCCGTGGAAAAATTCCTCGATGAAATTTCAAAGACCCGTGCCAGGGGGAATGACTGGATCTACGTGAATAATTTCCAGAATCCGTATGAGCCGAACTCCATCAGGCTTCCTCCAGGGATGGGGATCGAATTCCGGAATGATATGGCTGCTTTCATCGCCGAAGCAAAACGGGTCATCCCGAAAAGTTTTGAGAGCGAAGATTACGTAAACCGTCGGAATACGGCGCTCCAGTCTCTCGAAGACGAGAAGGCCAAGCTCTTTGCCCAGATCGATGCCAGTGCCAGGGAGAAGAATTTTGTCATCCAGCCCGGGCCCCAGGGGCTGCTGACGATTCCTCTCAAGGAGGGGACTCCCCTGGAACAGGAACAATTCCTTGCCCTGCCGGACGAGGAACAGCGCGAGTACCAGAAGAAGAGGGAGGAACTCACGGTCGATATGCGAAACACGTTCCGGAAGCTTCGCGAACTCGACCAGAAAGGGATGGAAACGGTTGATCAGCTCAACCGTGATGTGGCACTCGGGGCCATGGGCCACCGGGTAGCCTCGCTCAAGGATAAGTATGCCCATGTCCCTGAAGTGAATGCTTTTATTGATGCGGTACAGGTGGACATGGTCGGGAACCTCCCTCAGTTCATGGAAGAGGTCCAGCCCCAGCAGCCTTCCCCGATCCCAAATCCGCTGTTAAAAGAGCTTGCGTTCCGGAAATACGAAGTGAACGTCATTGTAGATAACTCGGAGAGCAGCGGGGCCCCGATAGTGTTCGAGCAGAACCCCACCTACTCGAACCTCTTCGGAAAAGTCGAGAGGGAATTCCAGTATGGGGTGGTGACAACGGATTTCACGATGATCCGGCCTGGCTCGATTCACAAGGCCAACGGAGGATTCCTGGTGCTGCCCGTGGAAGATCTCTTCAGAAATCCGTTTGTATGGGACGGGCTCAAGTCCGCCCTCAAGACAGGGACGATCACCATAGAAGAGCCAGCGGAACGGATGGGATTCATCGCAACGAAGAGCATCAAGCCTGAATCCATCTCCCTTGACCTGAAGGTCGTCCTGATCGGCACCCCGATCATCAACCAGATCCTCTACACACAGGACCCCGATTTCTCCGAGCTCTTCAAAGTTAAGGCCGATTTTGACTTCGCCATGGAAAGGAATGAGGATAATGTGCGAAAATACTCGTCTTTCGTCTGTACCATCTGCGAAAAATATAACCTCAGACACCTTGACCGATCAGCCATGGCCAAGATTATTGAATATGGGTCCCGTCTTGCCGATGACAAAAAGAAACTCACCACCCGCTTTTCGCTGATTTCAGATGTCCTCCGGGAGGCAAGTTATTATGCAACCCTTGAAGAGGAGGGGATGGTCGAAGCACGGCATATTACAAAGGCAATCGACGAGAGGACCTACCGGTCGAGCCTGATCCAGGAAAAAATCCGGGAATACATCACCCGCGGTGTCTTCCTGATCGACACAGAAGGGGAGCAAGTGGGGCAGGTGAACGGGCTTTCTGTCATAAGTCTTGGTGACATCGAGTTCGGAAGGCCATCCAGGGTCACGGCAAGTATCGGGATTGGGAAGGGGGGCATCATGGATATCGAGCGTGAAGCGAGCATGGGTGGCCCGAGCCATACCAAGGGAGTGCTGATCTTGTCAGGGTATCTCGCAAACAAGTTTGCCCAGGACAAGCCACTGAGTCTCAACGCCCGGCTTGTGTTCGAACAGAGCTATGAAGGGGTTGACGGGGACAGTGCATCCAGTACCGAGTTGTATGCCATCCTCTCGGCCCTCTCTGAACTTCCCCTCAAACAGAACATTGCGGTCACCGGGTCGGTGAACCAGAGAGGGGAGGTCCAGGCGATAGGGGGGGTCAACGAGAAACTGGAGGGATTCTTCGAGGTCTGCAAGGCCAAAGGGCTCTCCGGGAACCAGGGTGCCATGATACCCGCAAGCAATGTCCAGAACCTGATGCTGAAAGAGGAGATTGTGGAGGCGGCAAAAGCAGGGAAGTTCACGATCTACCCGGTCACGACCATCGACGAGGGCATCGAGGTTCTCACCGGAATGAAAGCAGGGAAACGACTGCCTGACGGGACCTTTGAACAGGGAACTGTCAACTACCGAGTCGATAAAAGGCTCCGGGAGATGGCACAGACCTATCGGGGATACCAGGCACCGGAATCCTGATCACTACCAATTTCTGCTGGAGATTGCTGATCCAGATCCCCAGGTGGATCTCAAATTCATTCATTTCTATTTATATACCAGAAAGAAATACGATACTGCATGACACCTGATCCAAGGAAGAGACACACATCGATAGGTATCGTATCGGTCTTCGTGCTGCTTGCAGCAATGCTCATACTGAGCGGCTGCACGACTCAGCCAGCCGGCACCCCCACGGCAACACCGACTGTAACACCAATGCCGACCACAGCGGTACCGACCACAACCGTTCCGATCAATATGACCGACTTTGACGTGTACAACGAGACAGCCAACAACACCACTGCAACGATCCCGCTCGGAAGTGGAGGACTGATCATAAGGCTAACCGAGAATTTGAGTACCGGCTATTCATGGAATGCGACGGTAACATCAGGTCTGACCATCGTTGACGATTACAATGAGCCAGGTCCTTCATCCCAGGGAATGGTCGGAGTTCCCGGAACCCACTACTGGATCCTTTCGGGCACCGCTGCAGGGCAACAGAAGTTTTCAGCGATCTACAAGCGACCCTTGGAGAATGTGACCGGAAGTGAAGAGACGTTTGTCCTGAACGTCCTCGTGGAATAAGGCTGAACCCCCTCTTTTTTACGGTATTCTTTCGACGCGAGAAAATGCCGGCATCTCAATTCTTTTCCGTTGCCGGTGTACCGATCCGGGTTGATTTCAATACATCATGGACTGGTTGTTCATGGTACCCTTTCTTCCGTCAGATTCATCATTCCTGCAGGATAAACCCTGCAATACCCCACTCATGAGGAGGGCCCGGTGATCATGGTACCCCACCCGCATCCCTATGTCCATGGGCATTCTGACACGGAAGCCGAACGGCTGCACTACCAGGCAACAAAACTTGCGGATCTGCTTCATTGGGATACCCGCTACCTGCCGGGGAGCCGCGTGCTTGAGGCAGCATGCGGTGTCGGTGGGCAGACCGTGATCCTCGCCAAGAACAGTCCCGGCGCCCAGTTTGTCTCCGTGGATATCTCATCAGAATCCCTTCGTCGTGCCGAGCGGCGTATCAGGGAAGAACACATAGAAAATGTGGTTTTCCAGCAGGGGGATATCTATCATCTCCCTTTCCCCCCTGCGTCCTTTGATCACATCTTTCTCTGTTTCCTCCTCGAGCACCTCCCTGATCCACCCCGTGCCCTGAAAGAGATGAAAAATCTGCTCAAGGCAGGAGGGACGATTACCGTGATTGAGGGGGACCATGGATCAGCACTCTTCTACCCTCAAAGCCCGCATGCCCTCCGGGTGATAGAATGCCTTGTCGAACTCCAGCGGCAGATGGGAGGGAATGCGATGATCGGGAGGGAGCTCTGGCACCTCCTGAACGACGCGGGATTTTCGAGGGTAGCAGTATCACCACGGCAGGTGTATGCCGACTCAAGCCGGCCGGAGTATATCGAAGGAGTGAGGAACATCTTCATCTCTATGGTCAAGGGAGTGAGGGACCAGGCTCTTGCTGCCGACCTTATCGATGCAGATTCCTGGGAAAGAGGAATTCGGGATCTCTACCGGACCACAGAGAAGGATGGATCATTTGCCTATACCTTCTTCAAGGCAACCGGTGTGAAATCCAGGTGAATCGTGGTCTGCACGATGTCCCTGACCCCCTATTCACCTGAACAGCTGCTTCCCGTATTCGATCACGGTCTGGAGGGTCTTTAACCGGGCATAATATTTGTCATCTGACTCGACAATCGTCCAGGGAGCTTCCGCTGTGCTCGTCCGTCCGAGCATCTCGTCTACTGCCTCCTCGTATTCGTTCCATTTTGTCCTGTTCCTCCAGTCCTCATCCGTGATCTTCCACTCTTTCAGCGGATCATTCTGACGGTCCTGGAACCGTTCGAGCTGTTCATCTTTGCTCACCTCAAGCCAGAACTTGATCAGTCCTCCCCCGCTCCCCACATATGCCTGCTCCATCTCATTGATCTCCCGGTAGGCCCTTCTCCACTCGGAAGCTGTACAGAATCCTTCCACCCGTTCGACCAGGAGACGCCCATACCAGCTCCGGTCAAAGATGGTGATATGCCCGGCTTTCGGGAAGCGCTGGTAGAAACGCCAGAGGTAATGATGATCGAGCTCGGTCTGGTCAGGCCGGGAGATCGACACGACATCATAGCCACGGGGATTCATCAGACGGACGAGCCGCATGATGTTCCCCCCCTTCCCTGCTGCATCCCAGCCCTCGTATACGATAATGAGAGGGATCCTCCGCTTATAGAGGAGGTACTGGATGTCCCTGACTTTTTCCTGGCACCTGACGAGGTGCTTCTCATATTCCGGCCGTGAATACTCAACCTGAGGGGCAGACTGTCTTTTCACCGTCGTTTTCGGGGGTTTTATGATACCGTTCTTTGCGTTGTTCTTCCCTTCCGGCTTTCCATTTATTTCGATCCGGTCGAGATGCTTCCTCAGACGTTTGACGATGGTTGAGTAGACCTTCAGGCAGGTGTGGTTGCTGTCGGTCGCTTCGACAATGGTCCAGGGGGCATAGGCCTTATCGGTTCCCTCGATAAACAGTTCAATGACCGGCAGATAGCTGTCGTAATGATGGTGAAAATCCCAGTCGCCTTTGGTGATCATCCAGGAGGTGAGAAGGTTTCCCTCCCGTTCATCGAGCCGCCGCTTCTGCTCCTCCTTGCTGATATGAAGGAAGAACTTGATGATGACAGCGCCATCGTCAGCGAGTTGCCGCTCAAAACTGTTGAGGGTGTCAATCGAGAACCGTACCGCTGATTTCCAGTCGATTCCGGATACCTGCTCGGCAAGGGACCGGGAGTACCAGCTCCGTGCAAAGATCGCTATCCTGCCTTTCGCCGGGATCCTGGTAAAGAACCGCCACAAGAGCGGACGAGCCCGTTCCTCGTCGTTTGGCGACCCGACTGAATGCAGGGAGAACCCGCGGGGATCGATGTGCTGGATCAGCTCGCTGATCACCATCGTGATCCCGGATGCATTCCAGCCTTCAACAACGATGATGATCGGCACCCGGTGTTCCCACAGTGCTCGCGTGAGGACCCCGATCTCAACCTGGAGGGGTTTTATCTCCTTTTCAAATGTTTTATCATCGATCTTTTTCGACAGGTCACACTTTTCGAACATCGCCTCTCCAGGATATAAGAAGGGGATGTACTGGAGGAGACTTTAAGGTTGGGAATGCGGATTCCGTAGTCCCTGGGGAGTCAAAGGTACAGAATTGAACAGGAAGGCCTGATGATCCAGAGAAAAAATAAGGGCAGGTTAACAACTGATATCCGGCCCGATATCCATTGATCGGGCAAGTTTTGCATAACGGCCGGGATTCTGTTCAAATTTCTTCCTGCAGAAATCAGAGCAGAAATAGAACTCCTGCCCCTTGTAATGGATTCTCCATTCCGTTTCATCCTCATTGACGACCATATAGCAGACCGGGTCTGTTGCCATCGGTCCAACCTCCTGGCAGCTGGTGCATTATACAGGAAGAACTATAAAAATGCTTTTGCCCATGTCATGTGTGCGGATGCGGGATGACGCAATTCCTCCCAAAAAGGATTTTTCTCCCCCTATTGCGGGATGAAAAAGATCCTTTAAGTTCAATGAAATACAGGAGATTCTCTATGGCACTGAAGGAGAACTTTTCCAGCGATGAATGGGAGAATCTTGTTGGTCTTCCCTATGCAATCTCGATGACCATCATGGTTGCCGCCCCCAACGTAATGGGGGTATGGGGTGAGACAAAAGCAACGATGCAGGAACCTGCAAAGCTGGCAGCCAAGAGCGGGAGTGCACTGGTCGGGCTCCTGCTGGCGGAGATGCAGCCGAGGCTGCAGGAGCTCATGAAGAAGCAGCAGGCCGCCCTCAAACAGAACCAGGCCGGCTACCGGGCGAACACGATTGAAGCCTGCAGGAGGGCTGCAGCGGCGCTGTCAAAGGTCCCTCCCGAAGAGGCGCTGGCGTACAAGAACTGGGTTCTCGGGATCGGCCTCAAGGTAGCCGAGGCGGCAAAGGAGCACGGGGTTGCCGTCAGCGATCCCGAAAAGGTGGTTATTGCCGAGATATCATCGGCGCTGGGTATCCCTGCACAATGAAAATCAATCCTGAACATTAAAAAAAGGAGGAGGACCTCAGGAACCTCTGATGTTCCTGAAAAGCCATTCCTTTTTTTAATATGATGATGCCTCCGGCACAAAAAAGAGTGTGAGGTGGCTCACTAAGCGCCACCATGAGTTCATGCAAGCCTATCAGGTTCTTCGCTTTGAGAGGTATACTGCAAAGGCAATACCCGGGAGTGTCAGCCATAGTGGAAGAGCGAGTCCCTGGGTGGTTTGGGGAGTGGTGCTCTGCATCGTTGTCTGAACGACAGTCGTGGCCATCGGAGTAGTCGTGACCATCGCGGTGGTACCGGTTTGTTGCGGTACCCCTTGGGTTGCTGGCATTCCTGCCGAAAGGTTGGCAGTAGCAGCATTCAGTCCGTTCTTGGCCGGGAGATAATTCGGTTCTATTGAGAGTGCCTTCTCATACGCAGCGATAGCATTCTGATAATCCCCGAGTGCGGCATGGGCGTTGCCCTTATTTGTCCATGGTTCAGCATACCGGGACTCAAGGCCAAGGGCTTTGTCATACCACTGAATTGCATCGGTGTATTTGCCCAGGCCTGCAAGAGCGTTTGCCTTTCCGTAATATGCAAGATACCCATATTCCGGATACACGGAGAGAGCGGTATCAAACGCAACGATAGCTTCCTCATATTGGGTGAGACCATTGAGTGCAATCCCTTTCTGATACCATGCTTTCGCATAATTAGGGGTGAGCTTTATGGCCTCTTCGAGGGCACTCTTGGCTTCGGCATATCGTCCCAGTTCATTCAACGCTACCCCCTTCCCCGTCCAGGCCATGGCCATCCTTGGTTCGAGGGCGATAGCCTGATCATAATAGCTGATCGCTTCTTCGTATTTTCCTTCATCAACTAGATCATCACCCGTAACAGTGAGGGTGCCTGCAGATTCTGCGATTGCCGGTGAACAGCAGAGAGCAAGCGCGGTGAGGAGCACGAGGAGAATGAATCTTTTTTTAATGCTATCAACCATGAAAATTCCCCTTGGCACGTATCAAATTGCCAATGAGTGAACCTTGGAGTGGGAGATGAAAAATATTCCTCTCCTTAATAGTGGATTCATTTTTATTCTTCCACAAAACACAAAAAACAGTTACCCCCCATTCAGGCACAGGTCAGGGCTGGTGCTGCTGACCACCTCCCGAAAGATGACTTCGGGATCAAAGTCGACGGAGGGGGTATATGGTTTCGGTTGATACGAGAGGATCGCCCTCATCCTTCTCCTGACCTGACGGTTCCGCAGACGGACCAGGTCCCTCTGCAACGATAGGGCGACCTTGCCGGAGCGAAAGGAACGGGAGCATGATGGGCAGAGCACGAGGAGATAGTACTGGAGATCGATATGGGGGGTCTCCACCGAAAGAGTTGAACCTATCGTGTGAACTTCAAGAAGGGCGAGGGGATATTCCAGGCTGCAATTCTCACATCTGCATCCCGTGGCACTCTTCAGCTCCCTTGACTTTTCCGGGTGTGCCGCAAGATATTCTGACAGGTCCATGATCCAAGTAACGTTCCATGATTGTGGGATGATAAATTGTTTCCTGCTCCCTGGCATCCTAATCCCCTGAACCGCAATGAGGGCTTCATTCAGGTGAAGCATTCCAGAAATTTAAGAACAATCACCACGATAGCTTATACGATACGGCCTGGGGCAGCTATGCACAAGGAAACCCGTTTTTACTCAGGACTGAAGCTGATCGCCTTGATACTGTGTATTGCGGGTATCGTTATCCCATCTGCCACCGCTGCAGAAACAGTCATGGAAGCTATCGCTGATCTCCCGAATACGACCCAGACATCCCCTCCCACTCAGGCCATTCAGGGAGAGGACCTGACAACGGTTACCACCAATGGCAGTGTTCCTGACACACAGCCACTGGATTTTTCCGCCCCTCCCCAGATTGTGCTCATGCCGGCAAGAGTCATGGACCTTACCAGCACCATTTTAGGCACTACTATTCCGGGATCCGTCAATGCCACCATAACAAGCATTCAATGGGACTGGGGGGATAACACCACAACCGAACAGCACGAATTCCCTCATTCCCACACCTATCGCAGCCCCGGCAGCTATACCCTCACCATCACGGCATTCCAGTCAGATGGGCTGAATACCACCCGGGCCACCACTATTACCATCGATGAACCAGTTGCGATCCCTACCCGGGATCCGTTGATTATTTCGATTCCGGGTATCCCCACCAATCAACCTGGTCCGGCCAACGGACCCGCACTCACCCTGCTTGAGCCGGTGATCGATGGCATGAACGTGACCGTGAACGGGAATCTCAATGCCGGATCACCGGGTGTTACCATCTCATCGGTAAGGATTGACTGGGACGAGGGGAATGTCACGAATGTGACCGACCTTCCCGCAACCTACCGGTATGCTGCAGCAGGCATCTACACGATCACTATCACGGCTGCACAATCGGATGGACAGACGATTTCCAAAGGGATCACCGTTGATATAACAGCGGAAAATCCCGGTCCTCCGGGACTCCCTGCGGTCTCAACTCCTCCCCCATATGGACAGCCGCTGTATCTGATTATCCTCACGACAGCCGTGATTGTAATTTTAGCATTGGTGATAGGTCAGCGATTGTTCCAGAAGAGAAGGGAAGATCCACGGGCGGCTGACATCCCGGAGGCAGTCTCCCTGCAGGAGAAGATATATTACGAGGCAAAAGGGAAGGGAGACCTGACCACCGCCGCAGCAAGCGCCCATATCTGTGCGCAGATGTTCCGTGCCCTGGCAGAGAAGTCTCCCGAAAAACGGGGCCTCTACCTGGATCTGGCAGAGAAGTGGGAGACTATTGCTGCGACGACGGGGAAGACTGGTGCCCCTGAACCTCATCCGCAAAAATCTGGTGCTGTCGCTGAAAAAATACCTTCCCGACGGGAACTCGAAGCGATCTGTGATGGGACCGATGTGAGTCCGGAAGTTGTTGAATCGGTCATCCAGGTGGCAATGGAGATCGGCAGGGAGGGGAGAGAGGGGCAGGCAGTCGGGACCTCGTTTGTGGTCGGAGATACCGATGCGGTGATGACCAATTCCCGGCAGTTTGTCCTGAACCCGTTCCAGGGTCATAATGAGGCAGAACGGCAGATAACCGAGAGCGGGATCAAGGGGAATATCAAGGAATTTGCCCAGCTCGATGGCGCATTCATCATCTCGGGAGACGGGATTGTCGAGTCTGCCGGACGGTACATTACCGTTGACATGAGCCAGGTGAAAGTCCCGGACGGGCTTGGATCACGCCACTCGTCTATCGCTGGTATCACCCTGGTGACCAGCTCCATCGGGATTGTCGTCTCCCAGAGCGGCGGCCTGATCACCATTTTCAAGAATGGCACGATCGTGCATACGATCGGGTCGTGAATCCTGATAATCAGAGGATGCCTTTCCTCCATCCAATACTACAAATAGGATAACCTCCTCCACTGTCATTTATCAGAGGAGAGAAACATTCATGGAAAAAATGTACACCCTTCCAAAACTTCCCTACGACTACCGGTCACTTGCACCGTATATTTCTGAAGATCAGCTGACGCTGCATCACACGAAGCATCACCAGGCCTATGTGACAGGGGCAAATGCCCTCTTAGAAAAATTCGACAAGGCCCGCAAAGAGAAGACCGATTTTGATGTCAAGGCGACCTCAAAGGAGCTCTCGTTCCATATCGGGGGAAACAGGCTCCATGCCCTGTTCTGGAAGAACCTGGCACCGGCAGGAAACGGGGGCGGAGGCCTGCCCAAAGGGGACCTGGCAAAAGCGATCGATGCTGAGTTCGGTGGATTTGACCGGTTCAGGAAGGAGTTCTCCACCGCTGCAACGAGTGTTGAGGGATCGGGCTGGGCGGCACTCAGTTACTGCAACGAGAGCGGAAGGCTGCTGATGATGCAGATTGAGAAACACAACATGAACACCTTTCCCGGGTACCCCCTCCTGATGGTCCTGGATGTATGGGAGCATGCATACTACCTGGACTACCGGAACGACAGGGCCAAGTTCGTGGAAGCATTCTGGAACATCGTCAACTGGGACGAGGTCGGAATGAGACTGGCTGGTGCCGTGAAGAAATAATTCTTTTTTTCGGGAATTTTTTGGGTATAGTACTATATTTTACCACCAATCCTGCGATTACATTACGTCTAAAAATATTCCATTTTTGCAGTTCCAAAAATCGATGAAAAAAGTTAAATCCCATAGAGCAATTCACAATGAAGGAATAATGCGGTTGATACCATCCTATCGCATCTTGGGGGACGCCACAGCGGCGGGGGTAAGCCAAGGGCGCAACCCCCAGGAGCGTCAAGAGAGGTATGAAATCATGTGATAGCGTGAAAAAATGGTGGATGAAATGCCACTATACCCTTTTTTATATGAAAATGCCTCCGGCATTTTCATCTTTTATGCTTGTGGCCCTCGAAGGAATCATGTTATTTTTTTATATCTGGTGAAGGTCGTCCGATCTTCTGAAACATCGAGGGAGGATCCTTCTCGTGTGAACACATCCCGGGCACTACCAGATGCATGGAGTTATCATCCGGCAGGAAAGAAAGTGATCAGAGGCCTCCGGGCCATTTGGAGAGGAGAGCATGATCATCGATGCACGGGTACGACCACCCTTCAAGAGCCTGACCCAGGTCCTGGCATCGGAACCTGGCGCCCGGCCTCCGGTAAAGCGAAGTCCCTTGGTAAGCGGGTATGAACGCACCCCGTCAATGATGCAGAAATCATGGGAGCTGTTCCTGGATGAGATGGATGCAGCAGGGATTCACAAGGGGATACTCGTTGGCCGGCAGGCAGGGCACCGGACGATCCTGAATGACGATATCGCCGAACTCCGCGACCGGTATCCCGAACGGTTCCCGATCGCCCTTGCGGGGATCAACGGGGCCGATGTCGATGCCGGGGTCAGGGAGATCGAACGGACGCTCGGGGAGCTGCGTTTTAAAGGGATCGCGGTCGATCCCGGGTGGTGGGTTCCGGCCCGTTATGTTGACGACCCGCTGAACTATCCTCTCTACCAGAAATGTGATGAACTCGGCGGAGTGCTCTACCTTACCTGCAGCCTGATGCAGGGGCCGGATATCTCGTACGCTGAACCATACCGCATCCAGCGGGTTGCCAACGCGTTTCCTACCCTCCAGATTGTCGTTGTCCACGCCGCATTCCCTCACACGAGCGAGATGATAGGCGTCATGATTGCCAATGCGCCGCTCGGGAACCTCTGGGTGATCCCGGACTTCTTCCAGTTCATTCCCGGATTTCCCGGTGCCCGGGAATGGGTCGATGCAGCCAACCATTTCCTCGGGGACCGTATCCTCTATGCCTCCTCGTACCCGGTCCGACCCCTCGCCCAGAGTCTCGCAGAGTTCCAGCGGTTCTCTTACCAGCCGGATGTGCTCGAAAACATTCTGTCCGGCAATGCAGCACGTCTGTTTGGTATGAAGTGAGTGGGTGACAGGATGATCCTCATGGACGAGACCATAAAAGCAGAGCTGCTCTCGGTCGGGACCATCGATGTCGAGGAGTCCCTGCTGCCTCCCCCCCGGACATCGACGGCAGGGCCGGGGATGGGACTCCGGAATGTATTCTTCTCGTCCGGAGGTCTTCGTGTCAGGCTGGAGGTGAACAGGGACTCTCCCCTCAAAATGATCCGGAAAGACGATCATGTCGTGATCATCCGGGACAATACGGAGCTAGCGGAAGGGTTTATCGAGGAGGTAGTTGCTCACTGCCCCGGCCAGGTCTACATCACCGTCAGTGAGCGCTGCATCTACAACTGCCAGTTCTGCTCGGTCCCTCTCTCAAAGGGAAAGATCAAGACAAAGGAGGAGATCCTGGCCATCGTCGAGAGAGCCAGGGAGAGGGGCACCCTGAAGGTCATCGCCCTGACCTCTGGTATCGCAACATCGCCGGATGACGAGATTGATCGCGTGGCAGATATCGTCAGATCACTTGCCCCTTACGGGGTCCCGATCGGTGTCGCGGTCCACCCGGCAAACGATTCCTCCAGGAAGCTGAAGGAGGCGGGGGTTACGGAAGTGAAATACAGCGTCGAGACGATGGATCCGGAGATCTTCGACCGTATCTGCAGGGGAAGGAAGGGGCACAACCTTGAGTTTATCCTGGAATCGTTGCGTGAGGCAGTCGAGGTCTTCGGCAGAAACCACGTCTCGACAAATATCATTATCGGCCTTGGGGAGACGGACGAATGCGTCCGGCAGGGGGTGGAGTATCTCGCACAGATGGGGGTTATTGCGGTCCTCCGCCCGATCTCCATCTCACCTTTGAGAAAGGAGGCCCTGGCCCATGCGGTCCGGCCGAGCCCCGAACGGCTTCTGAAACTCACCACCATGACACGGGAGATTCTCGAAAAATACGGGCTCTCAACCAGAGAGTCACAGACCATGTGCCTGGCATGTACCGGCTGTGACCTTACGCCCTGATACCGTGTTGAGCTGGTGGCGTAAGGATACGATACCTTCCGGGTGAGATGCGCCGTCAGCCTACCTGGCCAAGAACTGCCACGTAGTTCTTCCCGTATTTTCTGGCACATTTGGGGCAGGTGGTGTACCACATGTACCATTTCTTGATGCAAAGGTACCGCTCCCTGGCATACGACTCGAAGTCCCTGCACCATTTTCCCGTATCGCCATAAGGACCTTCATACACCCTGCAGAGAAATTTCCCGCTCAGGGTCACGTTCTCCACGTCCGGGACCTCCCTGTCGACCGCCAGGTAGATGTCCATGTTCCACCGCGAGGTGTCGTCAGAGAGGCAGAGATTGTCGGGAATTGTCGCCCCTGCCTTCTCCACCTTCCCGTTGAGCCTCGTGATGACACCCCCGAAGTTGAGGGGGATGAAGAAGAACGTTCTCACCCTGTCCCTGACAAACCGCTTGTTCTCCCATTCCAGCACCTTCCCGTCCCAGGGAGCGGGATCGAACCGCGGGCAACATTCCTCTTCCATGCCTTCATCCCCTGATAACACAGTCTCCTCTGCATGCTAGAATGGAAGTATCACCGATAAATGTTGTCCTGGACACGCTTCATTGGTGTGTCATTGTGAGATAGATATCGATAACGGCGAGAAGGACCCCGGCCCCTATGAGGCTGTAGCCGACGAGGAGATTCTCCCCAAAGACGATGCCGGCGGTAATCAAGGCAAGGGAGATGGCGACGAGTCCCGAGAGGTCTTCCCTGGGCTTTTTCCTGCCTGCAATAAACAGTAACAGTGCCACTATGGCCAGGATTGTTATGGAAATTGCGAGATACCCTTGGGATGCATCCATGGAAAACAGGTACATGCACGAATATTTTATTTCTTCCATGAATTTTCGATAGTTATGGACAATCGGGAACTATTCCTTAATCAATAGTATTTGAAATCTAAAATTTCAGGTGCAAAGAAGGACTGATCATCCCGACATTGCGACGAAGACATTTCGTACTTTTTTCCCAGATTTGAAAGTATCACATTTCTCTCCCTCATATCATAAGGAATCCGTCCGGTACAAGACTGGTGGCGAGCATGACCATGTTGATCTCCTGGTGCTCTGTCCAGGTTCCAGCCCCCTGGTTGTCCTCATCAAGCCAGAACAGCTCTATCTCCTCTGCGAGAGGCATATATTTCCTGAGCTCCGCAACCTTCCGGTGCAGGGAATCCTTCGTTCCAAACACAGCCGGGTACCCTTCAATCATTCCGGATAACTCTTCGAGCCCTTTCATCCCGATCGAGAGCCCGAGTTCCCGGAAGGCGAGGCGGTATCCGGCAGGCAGCTGCAGGAGCCTGCTCCTCTTCACTGTCCGCATTCCCTGGAGGGCTGACTCTGTGACACTCTCCAGCAAATCCGGGTGAGCAAATCCGCCCTGCACCATCAGTTGTGCAATCCGTGAGGCATCGAAAAGGAGGCCCCCGATGCCGAGGGGATCATCCGTCGCCCAATCCTGCATTCGGCACATCTCTTCCATCTCCGCAATCTCCGTGAATAGGTTTACCTTTGGCGATGGTTGCTGGAAAGATTCAAGCGTCATCTGGAGCTCACGGTAGGTGACCAACCCATCGATGGGATCGTGCAGGCCCATGGAGGAGACCTGGGGATGTGACAGGTCGACACTCATCTTCCAGAACATACGTTTCCGACCTCCAGAGGGTGGAAGGTAGGTGAATCGGGCATGGGCCGTCTTTGCTAATTCCAGCGCCCACCGGGTATACTGCGGATCCCCATACATCCGGCTTACACGGTTGAGGGCATGCATCCATTTTGTCAGGTAGTGGTAGTACTGCCCATCCCGGTCCCATTCGAGCCGCTCATCGAACGGTTCGCCCGACATGCGTTCGTTCAGTTTTTTCCCAATCCGGAGGCCCCCAATGGTCGGATGCAGTTCGCCCTGCTGCTCATGCAGGCCGCTGATCCAGCCTTTCCGAGGGTCGTCTTCACGGTGCCGGCCGAGGACATGGTGCACCTGGTCGACAAGGCGCAATGCAAGGTCCCTGTATGCTGCATCATTTGTCCGGTGATACAGTTCAAGGTAGTTGCATACCGCAAACGCATCCGTCCACAGGTATCGTCGCGGAGACGGAGAAGGAGGATCAAGCCCTGTCATGCGGGCAAACTCCTGCATGATCCCGTGGACAAGGGAAATAGGATCGTGTTTGGTCATTCTATCGCCTTGTTGTACAATGAGCAAAAATTCTTTTCTTCCCCTCTGATGTCTTTTTTCAGGGTCCCGTGAGCTATTCCCCCTGGACAACCGGGGGCCTGACCATTCCGGTATGCAGAATCCCTGATCCCGGAAGGCTGACCTGTTCGACAACGGTAAACCCAAAGTGCTCGTACAGACCGATGTTCTTCTCGTTCTGGGTATTCAGATAGCAGGCTATCTGCTTCCTGTCCATCCAGTCAAGCATGGGCCGGATCAGCTTCCCTCCATATCCTTTTCCGTGGAGGCGAGGATCAACACCGATGAAGAAGAGGTAGCAATGGGAGATGGGAAGATGCTTCTTATGATAGACATCGACCTCTTCTGCAAAGGCAAGAAGCCGTTTCATGGCGTCCTTCGAAAGCCCTTTCTGCAGCGCCATCCCCCCTGACCGCATCGCCCTCCAGAACGTCACCTCCGACCGGTTCGAGGGAAGCCAGACGGCAACTCCCTCAAGGGTGGGGGATGTGGCATACACCCGGCCATAGTTCAGGCCGTAACGGAGGTGGAATTCGAAGATGTTCCTTCCCTCCTCTCTCCTGGTAGTGTCGTCAGGGAGGACATACGTCAGTTTGGCATCGTTGAAGAATGCTTCAACGAGCATTTCGCTTGCCGGTCCGATCTGTTCTTTCGAAAGACGGATAATAGCCCCAGGTTGTTCAACCATATTCCCTTCACGAAAAGAAAATAGCGAGCTTTGGTATATGATTCCTCCGGCACCATTCCTTTAACGTGAGGGTGATTCAATCCCTACTCAAGGATACCATGAAGTTCAGCCAGGAAGTTCTGGATGCATTCCCGGGGATCGGTGTGGCCGAAGGGAATATCCGGTCTGTGCAGATTGCCCATGAGAGTGCCGGGCTGGAAACACTAAAACGGGAGACCATCCAGGAGGTAAAATCCCGCTATACCCTGGAGCAGGTGAAGGACGATCCAGTATTCAGAGCGTACAGGGACTTTTTCTGGAGTGTCGGGGTAGACCCGACCAAGACCAGGCCGGCATCCGAAGCCCTGGTAAGAAGGATCCTTTCAGGTGGGAAACTCCCGAGGATCAATACTGCCGTTGACTCCTACAACCTGGTATCTGCCCGCTCCAGGGTGCCAATCGCAGCATTCGATTCTGATGCCCTGACAGGGGATCTGACGCTCCGGTTCGCCAATAACGGGGAATCTTTCCTTGGTATCGGAATGGAGAAGCAGGTAGTGCTTCAGAAGAACCAGGTCATCATGACCGACGAAAAACAGATCGTCGCGATCTACCCGTACCGTGATTCCGATACGACCAAGGTGACCGCGGAAACACGGAATATCCGGATCATCACCTGCGGGGTGCCTGGGATCGGGCGGGAACTGGTTTCCGGGGCATTCGACCTTTGTGCCAAGTACCTGGAGAAATATACCGGCGGGATGTCTAAAGGTGCAGAGATATTCCCAAAGAAATGATTCTGATACCGGGGCAGGATAATCATGTATTTCTGGCTTTCACCGCTAAAAATTCATGAAAAACGTCTGGGGGAGGACACCCCAACCATGGGGCATCCGCATCAGGCTTTTCACCCTTTTATGAGCCCTTTTGCAAACGTCCGGGCTCTACCCAGGTCCTGCTCATCGGGGTGTCCCTTGTTCGCCCACGTCAATCCCAGCAGGCCGGCTGCACCGGGGCACCGGAATTCTCCTACGACCCGGGCTCCTTTCCCCGCCAGCAGCTCTTTCATGGGCTTTTCATACTTTTCATCAGGGCTCCCTGCCGTCGAGAAGACGAACATGTCCTTCTCCAGCCGGGGGATTTTCTCGAGGAGCTTATACAGGTCCTTGTGGTATTTGCCGGCGTAGATACCGGAACCGATACCGATCAGGTCGTATCCCGTGAGATCTTCCGGCTTTGCCTCTTCCACTTTTTTGAGGGTCGCGTTCATGGCTTCGGCCATCGCTTTCGCGACCTTCTCGGTATTCATCTTGCTGTAAGATTTGTAAATGATGAGGGGATTCATGCTGTTATCTCTTCGATAGATGGCATAAAGGTGATTGTGAAGAGTCCTGCTGTCGGTCTCAGCGAGAGGTATCCTGATAACGACCGCGGTCTGCAGGGGACTGGTGAGATGATGATTCTCGGAGCATGCTCCCTGCTTTCCCGGACACGGCGAATCTGGCACCATGATTCAGATCGATGCAATGATAGGCATCGATTCTTCAGAACAACGTGCCCTTGGTTTCAATAGTACAGACGTGGACCCGCTATGACACACTTCTATTTATATTCTATAGCGCTATATACTATAGCATGCGAAAGGGAAAGGAAAAGGCTCCTCCTCTGAACAAAGTGAAGAGGTCAGGAAACACCCGAGAGCAGCCAGGAGATGGTTCCACCAATCGGACGGGTCTTCTCCCGACTCCCGGGCGAATGGAGTTTTCGGACAGGACCACCATCCAGATTTCCAAGGATACCAAGAGAGACCTTGACAGGATAAAACGAGAATCCGGAGGGAAGACCTACGATGATGCCATCCAGTACCTGCTCGATGAGAGGAGAAGGCTCCGCCCTTCAACATTCGGGCTTCTCTCCGGTGCAGGACCGTTTGTCCGGGACGAGGAGGAGGATTCTCATCGGATTCGTCCTTGATACCTGGGTCTGGGTGGAATACTGGCGGGGAAATATGGCCGTGAGACCCTGGGTCGAGGAGCAGGGTCCTCTCTTCAGCTCGACAATCACCTTTGCAGAAACGGCAAGGTATTTTACAATCCAAGGGATCGATCCGGCTACCCTCCTCCACTGCCTGGACGATATCCGTACACGAAGTACGGTCCTTCCGTTAGATGAGCAACTTGCCATCTTTGCAGGACACCTGAAGAACCGCGAAGTGGAGGGAATCGCCGATGCGATCGTCCTTGCTACTGCCCGGGCAGGTGGCCACCAGGTCGTGACCGGGGACCCGCACTTCCGTGATGTGGAGGATGCGGTATACCTGGGCAAGGAGTGAGGGATGTTACCGCGTACCGTCCGGTAACGATCCGACCATCGATGCGGATGTCCGGACGGGTACGACCCCCGAGGCAGAATGACTCACCCCACCAGGTATCCCATCAAGCCTCGGGGGGATCAAGGGAGGGGGCCCCTGCTGACACGCCTGGCATTGCCGGAGAACTTGCGGAGAAGATGGGAATGCACAAGACTACCCTGCTTGAGCACATCCATAAAGCGGAGAAGCGGCTGATCGGGCATATCCTCGCACAAGGTGCGTAAGCGACCCGATCAATCGTCCTTCATATTCCTATCCCAACCATCGGGCCGTATACGATGACAATATAGTACACTCCCACAATGATGAACACGGCAGCGACTGCCCACTTGATCCACTTCTCGTTCTTCTGTACCGCAGTCATCATCCCAGAAACCCGGTTCACCCCCGAGACGAGCACGAGTGAGATGATGATGACCGGAAGGGCGGTCGCGATGCCAAAGACCGCCGGGACGAAGATCGCATCCCCTGTCTTCAATGCAATCGGGATGAGCATCCCGAAGAACAGGACCGCGGCGAACGGGCAGAGGGCAAGGGCGAAGATGACCCCGAGAAGAAAGCCCCCAAGGTATCCCTTTTCCCCAAGATAGAGCTCGATCTTCTGCAGCCATCCCTGGCCTCCGATGGAGGGGATGTCCACAATCTCCAGCATCAGGATCCCCATGATGACAAGGAAGGGCCCGATCAGTTTCTCCCCGTATTCCTGGAGGAAGAGAGAGATAGACTGGATATTCAGTCCTGCATAGACGATCAGGGCGGTGAGGCCGATATAGGCAACCATCCGTCCCAGGGCATAGAGGGTCCCTACGAGGAGCGTGTGTCTGCTGTCCCCAATCTTCTTTGAGATGAACGCAATGGCCGTGATGTTTGTGGCGAGAGGGCAGGGGGAGAAGGTCATCACCAGTCCGATGAAGAACGCCGCGACCAGGGGGATGCCACTGGTCCCCAGCGCCTCCATGCTGCCCATGAAATCGATCAGGAGAAGTCACCTGCCATTCGCTTCTCGATCACACCTTTGAGGTAGGCCAGATACGCCTCCTTGTCCCCGATCTTGTACCAGACATTGACATTCTCCTCTTTATGGAACCCGTCCTTGTCGTAGACACCGATCCAGAGCGAGGATCCTGTCGGCCCATACTGGTCCACCAGCGCCTTGTTCTCCGGTTCTTCGATATTGATGTGGCCGAATACCACCCTCCCGGATTCCAGTTCCGGGGCGAAGTAGGTCTTCACGGTATCCTCGGCATACGCCCCGACGGTTCGGCAGGAGTAGCATTGCTGGGTGCGGTGGAAGTGGTAGACTTCCACTTTCTGGACAGCCCCGGGGGTTGTCATTATCTGGCTTTCGTTCGTCGCGGCCGGAGCGGTGCATCCTGCTCCAAGGGCTGCCAGCGTTACGAGCAGCAGGAGTATTCCCAGGACTACAATTCGTCGCTTCATAATCTCATTCATCATTCTTACCTCCACTCTTCCTGATCGTCCGGATGACTGCCTGGCAGAGACATTCGATCTCATCGTAGCGCGGCTCTTCCATCCCTCGCTTGGTGATCCCTTCTCTCGTCGCGATGAGATAGGCATCCGGGATCTTCCCGATCAGGTCCATCCTCTTCTTTGCACAGCATTCCTCGCAGCCGTCCACTGCGATGAGGCATTCGTCCCCGGTCAATTCCTTCTCCAGGGACCGCGTGAGGGAAGTGAGCCTCACATGACGGGAAACAAGGACGGGATGACGGCATCGGAGCGAGTTCCCTGCCATCGTGGTGAGCTGCCCGGTATGCGAGATCCCGGAGCAGGTCAGGAGGAGGACCGGCCGGTCATCCAGGTCCAGGCTGGATCCCCTGACGAAGTCTGGCTCAGCCACAGTGGTTCAGCCCTTCAGTTTCTGGTAGAGAGCGGGGAGGCGTCTCCGGTACATCTCCCTGATCGCCGGTTCATCCTCACCGAGAGGCCGGACCGGGACGAGGTCCATGACCTGCTCGGGGGTGAGATGGGACCACATCATAGTCTGCACGGTCCCCTCGGCCATCTTCCGGACTGCATCGGCAGCCCGTTCCGGGGAGAGCCCGAACGAGACCGCGATCTGCTCGAGTTCATAGAGCTGGAACCAGAGGCAGGTCGGCCCCATTGCGGAGATCACCGCGTAGGCCTCCAGGTCCTGCTCGGGGACGTCGATGTACCGGCCGAGGGATTCCAGGAGGGTTCCCACCATCGCAAGGTCCCCTGTTGTGATCTCCCCCGAGAAGGTAACCGGGGTATATCCGCTCAGTACCATTGACGGGGCATTCGGGATCATCCTGACGATCCGGTCGAATCCCCCGAGCATCCCGGAGATCTGGGCGATGGTCAGCTTGGGCATGAGCGAGATGACGATGGCATCGGGTTTGAGTGCCGGGGCAATCACACCGAGCACCTTCCCTGCGTCCGGGGGATGGACTGCGATGATGACAAGGTCCTGGCCGGCTGCAAGGGCGTTCTGGTCCTGTAGTACGGTCACCCCTGGAAATTCTGCGGTTATCTGGTCAAGTGCCCCTCTGCTGGGGTCGCTGACAATGATGTTCTCCGGGAGAAGGCCCGCCTCCCTCCATCCATGCAGGAGGATGCGGACCACCCGCCCTCCCCCGATACACCCTATTGATTCGTTCATGACAGGTTCACTCGCATTTCATATCCGGGCCGCAATCGCAGCCACAGTTGCACGGGGTCTCCCACGATTCAACGACCCCGATAATCACCCGCTTCAGCAGATCGGGGGGGATTGCCTCGTAGCGTTCCTCACCGATATCGATCGCACGGCACTCTGCTTCATCCTGCCCCGTGATGCAGGCACAGGAGCAGCAGGGGGTCTGTACCACCCGGGCATCCGACAGGTACTCCTCCAGGGGAACACCGTTGATCAGGACCTGGTTTGACTCTTCGATCTGTGAGTCGGGGAGTATTGTTTCCCTGAATCGGGCGGTAATATTCTTCTGTCTGAAATAGGGCTGGAGGTCTTCGAGCACGTCCATTATGGCCCCGCCGGTCAGGCTGCAGCGTTCGCAGGTGCCGGTGACGGTGGTGCCGATGTGTTTCCATTCAATGATAAGATTGCGTTTCATCTGAACCATCCTTGTGTCCGGAGACAAATTTTTACCAGGAGGAGCATGGTCGGGACTTCGATCAGGACTCCTACTACGGTCGCGAGGGCTGCCCCTGAAGCGATCCCGAAGAGGATCGTGGCCGTGGCGATGGCGACCTCGAAGTGGTTCGAGGCCCCGATCATCGCCGAGGGTGCGGCATCCTCATAGGTGAGGTGGATTTTCTTCGCGAGGAAATACCCGATCGTGAAGATGAGCATCGTCTGGAGGAAGAGGGGGATTGCGATCCAGACGATGGTAAGCGGCTGGGAGAGGATGACCTCCCCTTTGAAGGTGAAGAGGAGGACCAGTGTCGAAAGTAAAGCGATGATGGTGACCGGGGTCAGGTAGTGGACGAACTTCCGGTTGAGCCACTCCTCGCCCTTTGCCCTAATGATCAGTCTTCTCGAAATATACCCGGCTACAAGCGGGAGAGCTACATAGACCGCTATCGAGAGGGCGAGCGCCTGCCAGGGGACCGGGAGCTGGCCGATCCCGAGCAGGAAGCCCCCGAGCGGTCCGTACAAGAGGAGCATGGTGAGCGAGTTGATGGCCACCATCACGAGGGTGTGCCCGTCGTTGCCCTTCGCCAGGTATCCCCATACCAGGACCATGGCGGTGCACGGAGCGATCCCAAGAAGGATGCACCCCGCAAGGTAGCTCCGCCAGAGCGGGATTTCCAGCATCTTGATGCCATCCACCAGGACCACGGTCCCGTCCCCGTAGGGCGCTCCAACCGGAAGGTCCAGGCCGAAGGGCATCTTTACGAGGTCAACTGCCTCCGGCCCGATGAACCCGATGAAGACATAGCCGAGGAAGAAGAGGGCGATGGCATACATGGTGAAGGGCTTGATAGCCCAGTTGACGAACAGGGTGAGGGCGACCGGCTTGATGTTCTTCCCAGCCTTCAGGACTTCTGCAAAGTCGATCTTCACCATGATGGGGTACATCATGAAGAAGAGGGCGATGGCGATGGGGATGGAGATGATCGGGGCTTCGCCCGAGTAGATAGCAAGGGAATCGAGGTAGCGTGCAAGCTCCGGGGCGTAGTTCCCAAGCAGGATGCCGATCCCGATGCAGAGCAGGACCCATACCGTCAGGTACCGTTCGAACCAGCCGAGGCCTTTTGGTTCCTTCGTGACGCAGGACTCACCGGGCATGGGTCTCCCCGGGTCTTCCCCTTCCTTCCCAGGCAGCAGAGACGACGAGTTCCACCTCGTTTTCGGTGAAGTTCTTCTCGTACACCTTGTCGATTCCGAGACCGGTGATCACGATATGCTGGGCCGGGGTCACTCCCTGGGCATTGGCAATCTTCGCCCCGCATGTCATGGGGCAGCCATCGATGAGCACCACCTCATCGGCCTCAGCAATACGCTTTTTCAGACCCGGATCCCCGGATCCCAGGAGTGCGATGCACGTCGCCACGCCATACCCCTCGAGAGCGAGCTGGAGGGCGGCCACGTTGGAGATAAGACCGACGTTCGCTGTCCCTGCACAGGGAAAGATGATCCGTCTCTTCCCACCAGCGAGTGCCGAGGTGTCACCGCATGCACACTCCGGTCTTGATGCCATGGCTTATCCCTTCAGGATCTCCTTGAGTTCTTTCACATCCGCGACCCGGCCTGAGACTTTCATCTCCCCATCGACTGCAAGCGCCGGGGTGAGCATGACTCCGCGGTTGATGATCTCGCTGATGTCGTCGACCTTCACTATCTCTGCAGTGATGCCGAGTTCTTTTACGGCAATCTCAACGTTCTTGAACAGCCGCTTGCATTTCATGCAGCCGGTGCCGAGCACTTCTATCTTCATATGGTTCCTCCACCCTTGCACTTCAGATATTCCTCTAAAAGCGTGATCCGGTATTTCTCTTCTGCTGATGCAGGGATATAATTGTAGATCTTCACCCTCTTCAGGAGTTCTCTCCCAGTTTCCTTTTCGTCCGGAAGTTCCATCGCCTTCACTTCTGTGAGGATATGGTCGAGCATGCTGATCCCGACCACGATGCCCCCGACATCGACCTGCCGGATACGACGGAGAGCTTCCGCCTCGCAGCAGGGCTTCTCATCCACTGGTGCCACATCCCGGGATCCCGAGGTACGGGAAGTAGCTGCCGAACACGAACCCGGCGAAGGTCGAGAAGCCGACCACCAGGAGAGCATAGACAAGGGTCTTTTTTCCTCCCATGATGCGGTACAAGACGAGCAGACTTGGGAGGCTGACGGCAGGTCCTGCCAGGAGGAGGGATAGGGCCGGACCGCCAGCCATGACCCCCGAGGTGTATCCGAACGTGCCACCGATGATGGGGACCTCGAGGAGCGTGGGCATATAGAGGAGGGCGCCGACCACTGATGCCAGGAGGCAGGCCCCGAGCGAGTTGTCACCGAAGAACGGTTTGAAGGTCTCTGGCGGGAGGAAGAAGGCAATGATGCCCACTATGAATGTCCCGGCAATGAGGATCGGGAAGATCTTCTTGGTGAGGTCCCAGATCTCGTATCCCCACTCGGTTACTTCGTCGCGCTCGAAGTAGTAGATGAGCAGCAGGGCGACTCCCAGGGTCAGGACATACACGATCGAGAGACGGACAGAGAATGGAATGAGCCCGGAAGCTCCGATCACCAGGATGAGCACAAGGAAGACAAAGAAGAGAGGTACCACCCATTTCGGCCGGGTGGATTCTTCGCTGCCGGCCACAAACCCCTTGCCCGCTGCGGTCACGGCCTCATCGTAGGACCGGAAGATGGTGGCCATGAGGAGGCCGATGGCAATCGACATGGTGATGGCGAAAAATGCCCGGGCAAACCCGATGTCCCATCCAAGAACGCTGGCAGTATAGATGATGGCGAGGATGTTGATGGCAGGCCCTGCATAGAGGAAGGTGGTGGCAGGACCGATCCCGCTCCCTTTCTTCAGGATGCCGGCAAACATCGGCAGGATGGTGCAGGAGCAGACGGCAAGGACGACCCCGGAGACAGATGCAACCCCGTAACTGACGGACTTTTTTGCATCAGGGCTGAAGTACTTCAGGATCGCCTCTTTCTTAACAAAGACCGCGATCGCACCGGCGATAAAGAAGGCAGGGACGAGGCAGGTGATGACGTGGGCAGCAAGATACTCGATGACTGCGTTCAGCCCGGAGAGCAGTGCTCCGGTGATGGCATCGGTCATGGTTGTTCACCTCCTTCAGCAGGTTCGAGGAACAGGGGATGGTGGAGATGCATTCATATCCTTCTCGACAAAATATTTCAACTATAATTGAAATATTGTGAGACATAAAACTTCTGATAGGAATCATTCAGAAGGAACAACCGGACAACCAGGTGCGGATGAACAGTTTATGAGATTAGAGTAATTTATAGTAATTTGAAATGTCCAGGCAGGTATCACGCTCCCGAATGGCTCGAAAGGATGTCGATGACCTCTCCATTCCCCAGGAGATTGCCGACTCGCTCTGTTCCTGTGGCGGAGTGGAGGGACTTGTCGACCAGATCCCTTCCGACCAAATGTTTGAACAGATGCAGGGGTGGTACAAGGCCTGTGCCGATCCGGTCCGTTTGAAGATCCTCTCCCTTCTCATGGTCCAGCCGCTCTGCGTCTGCGTGATCAAGGCAGTCGTCAGGATGGCCGACTCCAAATTGTCGTACCATCTGAATATCCTGAAGAAGGCCGGGATGATCGAAGGGGAGCAACAAGGGCAGTATATCATTTACCAGATCACCCCCCGTGCAAAGGTGTTCATGGAGAAGGAGGTGAAACGGTATGAGTCTGAAAAAGCCAGAGACGAATAAGAATTGCGGGACCATGACAGCCAGCAGTGTGGATCTCCTAAACGTAGCTGAGTGCTCACCGGATACCCCTGTGAAAAAAGATCTCATCAAAATGAGCGGATCGAACATCGTCCTCGTCTGCCTTGAGACCGGTCAGGAGATCCCTCCCCATCCGGAACCATATGCCGTGGTATTTGTTGTTCTCCAAGGGGAGGGGATCATCACTGCCGGGAGTGCCAGGCATCCCGTGAAACCCCTGCACCTTGTTTCGGTGCGAAAGGATGAGAACCGGGGGATCCGATGCGACCAGCGGATGGTGCTCCTTGGCATCCGGGATGATGTCTGAGGGGATATCCGGATGCCTGACGCAATTGTGGTCGCTGATCTGACCAAGGTTTTCGGCTCTACGGTGGCTGTCGACCATGTCTCGTTCTTGGTGAAGGAAGGGGAGATCTTCGGCTTCCTTGGCCCGAACGGTGCCGGAAAGACCACCACCATCAGGATGCTGACAGGGGTTATTCCTCCTGATTCCGGTTCTGCAATGATTCTCGGCCATGATATACAGCGCGAACCGGTACTGGCCAAACAGGGATTCGGCGTCGTGCCCGAGACCTCGAATGCCTATACCGACCTTACCGCCTGGCAGAACCTGATGCTGATGGGGGAACTGTATGGGATTTCCCCAGTCCGTGTATCGGAACGGGCTTCCGAACTTCTCACGGTGCTGGGCCTTTTTGAGCGGAAGGACCAGAAGGTCCAGGCCTATTCGAAGGGGATGAAGCAGCGGCTCATCCTTGCGATGGCCCTCCTCCACGAGCCCCGGCTCCTCTTCCTGGATGAGCCCACGAGTGGTCTCGATGTCCAGAGTACCCAGATGATCCTCTCCCTACTCCGGGACCTGAACCGGGCGGGGACGACTATCTTCCTGACCACCCACAACATGGAGGAGGCAAACCGGCTTTGCAATCGGGTCGGAATCATCAGGAGTGGGAAGATAGTTGCACTTGACGCCCCGGAAAAACTGAAGGCGGCAATTGACCGTCTCCACCGGATTGAGGTGAGTTTCGACCGGGAGATCCCGGCAGATGCACTTGCCCGGCTTCCCGGAGTGGTGAGTGCAGACCGAACCGGGGACAAGTGGCAGATCACCACCGAGAACCATGATGCGGTCATCAGGCTTCTCGTTCAGTTCAGCCGGGAACAGGGTGCAGCGATCGTCACCCTTAATACCCTCGCACCCTCGCTTGACGATGCATTTCTCCGGCTGACCCGGGAGGCATCGCCATGAACCCGGCAGGATTCCCTGAACAGGTCCGGAGAGCATGGGCGATTGCCAAGAAAGACATTTGTATCTATTACATCAAGGGTCCGGTGCTCATCTTCGGGATATTCATGCCGGTCTTCCTGTTCCTCGCGTTCCTGATGGGGAGCCGGCAGCTCCCGCTTGCATTGCTGGTATCGGGACTGGTCGGGATGGCGCTCTTTTTCGCAGCCACGGCAGTATCCCCCGCTATCTTTCCCTGGGAGGGGCAGGCAAAGACCCTTGAGCGGCTCGCATCGTGCCCGATCACGGTCGAGGCTATTGTCTTCGGTGACATGATTGCCTCCACCCTCTTTGGCATCGGGATCACGCTCATCACCGTTATCATCGGGCTAGTACTCGGCCTCTCGCTCCTGCACGCGGTCACGCTGGGTGCCGGTATCCTGCTCGCCGCATGCTGCTTCTCTGCAATCGGGATGCTGCTTGCAGTCCCCCCCACCAACACCCCATCGAACATCATGATGCTCTCGTCATTAATCAAGTTCCCGCTGGTCTTCATCTCGGGCATCTTCATTCCTCTCGAACAGATGCCTCCCTGGGGAATGGCACTCGCAGTCTGCTCTCCCCTGACCTACTTTACTGACCTTGTGCGGTACTCCTTCACCGGGACGAATTATTTCCCTGTTCCCGGGGATATCGCGGCGCTTGGCATGTTCACTGTTGTATTCACTGCAGGCACGATGTATTTGCACAAGCGGACGATGCCGAGGAGGATGTAGATTCAGTCTAGATAGTCTTGCTTATTGGATCCGCCGTTCATACCGGGAAACCGTGATGTTTTCACTATTTTTTTGACGTCACACCATGCTCGCTCCGGTTGTCGTTCTGCTCCTCCATTCGTCCGGTGCTCTCTCCTCCCTCCACTCTCATCGTGTGCCTGTTTTTCAGATCGCTCCTGGTCCTGATGACAGCCATGCTCGCTCGCTTCGTTCACTTCGCATCGCCTGCTCCCCCTCGCTCCTCACACCATGCTTCGCATCGTGCTTGTCGCTGTGTTTTGTATAGCCACTGACGCTCAGTGACTCGCAGCGCTCGACCTCGTGCTGATGCATTCGTTTACCGGCGCTGCTTGGGCTGCTGTGGCCACCCAATTCTCAGGCCTCTCGTCGCTTCCAGGGCGCACTGCTACCCCTTTCGCTCCTAGCCCTGGTGGGACGGCTTGGAGGAGGCAATGAGTGGGATGGATGCAGTGGGCACAATTTACATTAGACCTTCTGAATGATCTCATTGAAGGTATTCTGTTGGAAATGTCGTTTGAGGACAATTGTTTCGACCGATAACAATCTTCCCTATCATGACATTATTGTGAATTGAAAGGTCATGACAGGACCACTCCCAGTCTTGAAAAATCTCTTCACATACTTTTTTTATTTTAAGTAATAGGCATTCACGACCACAAACCACTTGGCACCTTGCGTGCCACCTTTTCTGCACTACGTTCAGGTTTCTGAAATGAACAAATCCGATTCCGGATGCGGAGAGGCGCATTCCTATACCCTGAAACAGCTTGGGTGGACAGAAGAACATACGCAGGCATTTCTAAAATATACCGGACCCTATGTACCTGGTCGCGTGGTCTGCCGGCAAAAAACCGTCTGGGATGTTTTTATCGATGGGGGATCTGTAACGGCCGGGATCTCCGGAGCCCTGCGAAAGGTCGGCCGATTTCCCGCAGTGGGCGATTTTGTCGTGCTGCTCCACCAGCCGGAAGCTGGCTCCTCCACGATCGTTGATATCCTGCCGCAGAAATCTGTATTCACACGGGGAGCTTCCGGAAAAGAAGGCACAGAGCAGGTCATTGCAGCCAACATCGATATTGTATTTATTGTCACGGCAGCCGGCCATGATCTCAACGCACGGAGGATCGAACGGTACCTTACCATCGCCCATGCGTCTGGTGCAAAACCGGTAATCGTGATTAATAAATCCGATCTTGCGGATGACCCTGCAGTGCTCACTGATGAAATTATCCCGGTCGCATCCGGTATTCCGGTTATCCCCGTGAGTGCCATCAGTGGTTATGGGATCTCCCGGCTCGAACCGTTCCTTACCTTCGGCACAACGATCGTACTCATCGGTTCATCCGGTGTCGGCAAGTCCACGTTGATCAACAGGCTGCTCGACCGACCTGTCCAGGAAACCTCCATTATCCGCGACTATGACGGGAAAGGCCGGCATACAACAACCGTACGGCAGCTCTTCGTTATGAAGAGCGGGGCACTCATGATCGATAATCCCGGGCTCCGGGAGGTTGGCATTGGCACGGCATCAGCCGGCATTGCCGAAACATTTCCGGATATGTTAAAACTTGCAACCAGATGCCGGTTCTCGGACTGCCAGCACGAGCAGGAGCCGGGCTGTGCCGTGCTGGAGGCAGTGAGGAACGGGACACTTTCTTTATCACGATTGGAAAATTATCACCGCCTCGTGCGGGAACTTACCTTCGAGCACGAGAAAGCCGAGATAGGGCTGGTACGGTCTGAACGAAAGCGGTGGAAAGAGATCACGAAATTCGCAAAGGAGATCAAAAAGGGAAAGGGGGATTTTTAACGAACCAAATAAATTTGATTCTGCAGGGTATCCCGGATCGGGCGGTACCGAACGGATTACCCATCCTATTATCAGACCCTCCCATACGTCCCTGTCAGCTGCCCGGTTGCGAGGACGTGGTTCTCCATGGCCTTTCGGAGCGTGGCGGCATCCACCGTCCCGGAAGAATCCACAGAATCATCCAGTGCCCACATGGTCAGAATATAGCGATGGGTACCGCCGAAGGGCGGGCAGGGGCCGGCATATGCCGCTTTCCGGGCACTATTTACCCCCTGCAGCTCCCCACCCGGCACTTCTCGTCCCGGAGGGATACCTGCAGGAAGCTCTCTCATCTCGCCGGGAATATTGTAAAGAACCCAGTGGGTGTAGGTCCCGATCGGAGCATCGGGATCGTCAAGAATCAGCGCAAAACTCCGGGTGCCTTCCGGGACATTACTCCATGAGAGAGGGGGTGACAGTTCCTCGCCGTCACAGGTATACCGGATCGGGATGGTTCCGTTTGCAGGGAATGCATCGGACGTGAGGACCAGCGTAGGGGTGCCTGGTTCTGCAGGGGGAGGTGTCGGTGAGGTGCACCCGGCGAGGAGGAGCGGGACGGTGAGGATGGTGAGGAGGAGGAGGAGTTTGATTCGCATGAATTGGGATTGGATGAAGCAAGACAATAAAGGGATCTCACTATTGTGATAAATGGTACATTGAATGAACGCGGGGATTACTGCCTCTACACTTATTTCATTGCCCTGTTGTAACTCGCTTCGATGAAGGGGATGAACCGCTCGATATCTGCACTATCCTGGATCCTGATGAGCACCCACTTTTTTATCACCCTGCCGTGAGCGACGAAATACTCTGCATCACTACCTGAAAGGAGGGCTTCTTTCTCCTCATCGTCGAGTTGTGACAGGATAATTCCGCCATTCACCAGCATCGCAAAGATCGTCCCCCGGGCCGAGTAGGTAGGAGAGCCAAACATCGTTTTCTTTGTTACCTCCGGCCATGGCACCACAATCTCCTCAAACTTCTCTCTCAACTGCTGCGATTCGCTTTCAGTATAATATGGCATAACTCTCCTCTTGATATGCGAAGATTGAATCAATCATCAAGGTATTGAAGAAAAAAGGTATAAATAGGCACAGGATAATGTCCCAGCTGGTGCTAAAAAAATGCCATCATTTAAATGCATTGCCAAGAACTGTCCATTCGAGGCCTCTGCTCCCACCGAAGCAGAACTGATGAAAAAAATCGTCGAGCACGCAAAAACCGTCCATAAGATGGACCCCATGCCACCGGACATCCTGGCCAAGGTGAAGGCAGCAATCAAACCGTAACCGAAGGGTTCAGATCTCATCTCGTTCACGTCAGATTCCTACGAGGATGTGGGGATCAAGGGTTCGGGAAGGCAGTGATCCCCGAGCTAAGGATCTTTTTAATTTTTGAGCATCTGTTAAATTGTCATCGATTTTCCAGAGTTTTTTTTCAATATTTTTTCTTAGGTAAAAAGATCCTGAAATATACCGTCAATGTCCCCAAACCCTGTTAATTATCTCCAAAAGGGGCACCCGGGGGACTTATCCTACATTTTCCGATTCTAAAAAAAATCCGCCGGGGGAAGGGTTCACTTCCCCTGCAGCGGTTCCTCGCCCATGTGGTCGAGCACCCGGTCCCACATGACCAGGAGGCCGGGGATCACCACGTAGGCGAGCAGTCCTGCACCGAGAAACATCCCGGTGATCAGCACCTCATTCTCCATGACGTTCACGCCAGGGCCGGAACGGTGTCCGCCCAGGTCTCCACCCTGGTCCGGATGGCATCGTCCGAGTAGGAGGAGATCCGTACCTGGTCGCGGGCGATGGTGACATAGTACACCTCACCATTGGCGTCGTGACACTTGAGGGTGCACGAGTAGTTCTCGGAGTCCGCATCGCGGACGGCATCACCTCCCATGGCGGTGGCAAGCTCGGTATCGGCCAGGATCTCGGTGATGGTGGCGTTGAAGCCGGCCACGGTCACGGACCGGGCGGTCATCGAGCCGACGGTGTTTGCTTCGATGTCCTCAAAGAGGATGTAGGCGGTGTAGGCCTCGCGGGACTTCGCTACCGGGTCCTGGGGGACATCGCCGTAGGTGTAGGCGGTGCAGTTCCACGGGTTGTTCGTGATCACGCCGTCAACGATGGTGGCAAACGCAGTCACATTGGCGATCGGTGCTGCCAGTTCCCTGACAGCGGTCTTGGTTATGCTGGTCTGGATAAAGTCAGCCATGTTCTTTCTTTCCTGCCCCTGGGTTCTCTTCCAGAGGCAATCATCTATTGGACGGGATTGATCTTAGCTTTTCAGCCGTTTTTCAGTCGGGACGTGCTGCATCTTTATTCGGCGGAACGGGAATGGGAACGGGTCCGGATTTTTGAACGGCGGAGATGAGTGGTTCTGCCTGGTGCAATTTTCATGGCCGGGGAACTATCAGGACGTCCAACGATCTCATGAGGTAGTGTGAGTGCCGCTCACATGATAAGAGAAAAATGAGAGATCTTCCCTCTATAACATTGAACCTATATTGTTCGTAGAAATGAACATATGTTCAATTATTTGAACATACCTCTGCGTCAATACTTTGAAGTACTGGTATTTGTGGTGCGACACTCCGTCACAGTTTTTATGTTCGGGAGATGGCAAAACCCCTCTCAATCAGCATCGGTGGGGCAAGTACCCCTCTGAAAACCAATTCCGCGTTCCCGTCCCTTCTTGTCCCCTGCCTTCCGGTGAGACTCCCCCGCTGTTCACAGAGAACGATTATACGTCTTGAAATCCGGTGAGGGTCTTTTCAGCTCTCTCTGGGAGGAATCCTTTTAATAACTGTATTCCCACTATCTGTTCAGGATACATGGCGGAACCGGATATTTATCAGCTCATCCAGGCAAAAAGAGATGAAATTAACCGTCTTGCACAAAAGTACGGTGCATCCCATATCCGGATTTTTGGATCGGTTGCCCGCCACACTGCTGATGAAAAAAGTGATATCGATTTTCTTGTTGAGCTGGAGCCAGGCAGAACGTTGTTTGATCTTGGCGGGCTTGCCTATGATCTTGAAAAACTGCTGGGCAGGCCGGTCGATGTCTGCACGGTACATCTGCTCCGCGAACAGATCCGTACGCGGGTCGTCTCCGAAGCGGTCCCGTTATGAGAGACGATCGGCTCCGCCTCAAGGATATGGCAGAAGCCATAGGAAAGATTGAGAAATACATTTCAGGAGGAAGACAGGTCTTCGAGAACGACGAGCTTGTCCAGATATGGGTGGTCTATCATCTCCAAATCCTTGGGGAAGCTGCTCGTGGCGTCTCATAGGAATCGCAACGGAACTATCACCAGATCCCCTGGGGCAAGATCATCGGATTCCGCAATATCCTCGTTCATCACTATTTTGCGGTCAATACTGATGAGATCTGGGCGGTTGTCCTGATCGATATCCCTCCCCTGAAACAAGATCTTATGACGATTCTTGCACAATTTCCGGAGAATGAAGAAAGCGGTCTCCCGTGAAGGAGGTGTTTTGGATGAGACCGAGCCTTGGACGACAGGTGCAGGTTGACGGGGGTGACGGTGGATCTGTGTACATGGATGGAGAGGACAGAAGACGTTCGTGTTTGCCCAGATCATCGTCACTTCTGCACAACGTTTCTTTAAACGGGTAAACCGGTAAACCCGAAGATGGAGACTGTTTTCCAGGGGCACATGGGGCACATTCAACCCTGTTTCCAGGACTTTTTTTATCTTTTTTTCTGTGGAAGATATCTCTGAAAAAAGAGGGAGATGTGCCCAATGTGCCCCAGACCTCAGCTGCCGGCGAATCCAAGGAAGGGCTCCTGCACCAATTCCCGCTGATCACAGGCGTCGCGTTCCTCTTCTGTCTTCCACCGTATCCCGGACCAGAACCGTTCGCCCCCGGACTTCACACTCTTGATGTTATATGATTTCAGGATGGTCGCATATCTCCGTGGCGCTATGGGATGCCGGATCCCCTCTTCCTCGCACCATTTTTCAAACATCTCCCGGAACGCCGAGCGTGCGATCATTCTCCCGGGCTCAAAGGCACATTCGGTGGCGAGGAAGTAGCTGACGGTATCGCTGACCGTCCGGTAGTTCCCGGTAGCGACGGAGACCTTCCGGGGCTTCGCCAGCCGGTTCCCGCTGGCAAAATATCGCTGTAACCCTTCGAGGCACCAGTTCAGGATGCCCGGTCCCTCGGCGATCAGCTTCTTCTCGATCTCAGGGTCCCGTTTCTCTTCAGGGATCTGGACGGTGAAGGGGACCATCCAGATCCGCCGCCAGATCCCCTCATCAGTCCCCCGGATCACCGGTTCATGGTTGGTGGTGAGCCAGATCTTCGCGGTCGGGGTGAACTCGAATTCATTCTCATAGAGCCTCCGGACGGTGATGGCATACTCCCCGGTCAGCTGCTTGATGATGGACTCGGCAAGGCGTGCACCGTCCTCTCCTTCACTGGCGGTCGCCATCCGTGCCCCGGCTATCCGGGCAAGGTCGGACCGGATCCCTTCATACCGGTGGACCATGAGCGATTCGGCGGCGATATTGACGGCATAGTCGCCAAGGATCGCGGCGAGGACTTCGATGGTCTTTGACTTCCCGTTCTTGCCTTTTCCAAACAGGATGAACAGGAGCTGTTCGGGGTTCGCCTGCAGGAGTGAGTACCCGCACATGGCCTGGAAGCCGCTGATGTACTCGGCATCCTGGTCAAAGATCAGGTCGAGATGGGCTCTCCACTGCGGGCATTCAGCGGAAGGGTCGTAGGCGACGCCGCAGCTCCGGGTCAGCAGGTCCTCTCTTTTATGTTCCCGGAAGGTGAGGGTGTCGAGCTCGAGGGTGCCGTTCCGGCAGTTCAGGAGGTATTCCCGGGCATCAAAGGCGTCGAGCTCGACTGCCGCAAGCGGGGTGGCCGATTCGATCATGGCTTTTCGTGTCCGGAGATTCTCTGAGGTGATCGCCCACCGGGCGAGGGATTTTGCCTGGTCCGGGGTCGGTGCATCGCGGCTTTCATCGTAGATGCTCCGGGCCACCCGGGTTGCCAGGAGATACATCCGGTTCGAAGAATCCTTCTCCCAGAGTGCACCGTTCCAGAGGTACCAGGAAGCGTTTGTCGAACAATACCGGATATCGTCACCAAACCGGGCAACGAGCCGTTCTCCATTGCCGGCATCGGTCAGGGCGTAGTCCCGGGGAGGGGGAGATTGGTTCTCCCGTTCCGCATACGCCGGTTCATGCATCCTCCGGAGTTCCTGCCACCGCTGCCGTCCTCCTCCGCACCCGGCATGGTGGCAGCCGGCGTGGATGGCCCCGTTCTCAAACTGGATGACAAATGCCCCGTCCTTGTGGGCGGTGGTGAAGGGGCATTCCTCAAGGGTGAAGAGCCTGCCTCCTTTCCAGGACTTCACGGCGCTGACCCTGATGCCGTGCTCCCGGAGCCATGCGTCGAGGTCAAGGGGAGCCTGGGGGTCATCGTAGATTTTTATGTTCGGGGATCGTCCTTCGGGCGGTTTTTGATCTGCTCCCTTTGCAGCGAGGTCTTTCAGGAGCGTTATCGACACGATGCCTGTTTCTTCGGGGACAGAGATGATCCGGGATCTCCGGTGGGGTCGATCGGCGGTGGCATCCCCTTTCCGGGAGACGGTGCCGTAGAGCTTCCAGATCCGGGCTGCATTCGAGACGGCGGTGTCGATGGTGCAGGTGCTATCGTTGAAACGCTCTGCAAGGGCCGCGAGGCACCGCTGGACGAGATCCCGGCTGGTCTCGTCGTTTGCGAGATCGATCCGGTAGAGGAGGTGGGCGCCGTTCCCGGAGTCTGCCCGGACCGGCTCCGGGAAGCTCTGGTCTTTGAGCCACCCGGCGACTTGTTCTGCTTTGTTCAGGGCCTTTGCGTGTTCCTCGTCGGTTGATGAGACTCCGCCGGGCCGGACCGGGTCGATGTCCACCGGGAACCATCGTCTCCGGATGATGTCGGCATCCGCGGTGGTGGAGTCCTTCCGCGAGAGGTGCATCTTCAACCGGTTCGACCGCCGGGCGAGCAGGGCCGGGTTCAGCTCGTTCAGGGTGATATAGATGCCGTGGACGGTGGAAAGGTCCAGGAGCCCGGCTGCTGCTGCAAGGAGGCGGGGATCATCGAAATACCCGCTGTGGGTCCCGTCCTCAGCGATAGCCCGGATCTCGACCACACCACCCGGGGCAGCAAGCAACCGGACGGCCTGTTCTCTCTCATCCATGGACGGCCACCTCACGGGTGGCATCTCTGCCGGATTCTTTCCGATACTCTGGTGCATCCCTGACCGCCGGGTTGGTGCTGCTCCCCGGGAGTGCCCTGATCCCACGGGGGAGGATCTCGTAGCATCTCCATCCGTCGCCCCGCACGAGGATCCAGCACTCCTTCCGGGCTGATGATCCCGGTGAGAACGACCTCATCCGGGCCAGTTCTTCCCCGAAATGGACAGAGACCTGGTGTGCAGTGTTCAGCCTCTTATGGCTCCGGCGGACCATCAACACGAGCAGTTCGCCTTCACGGACGGCGAAGAGATCCGGCGGGGGGTTCCGCCGGTACCACAGGCTCACGTCCCAGCCCTGTTCTTTCAGGAACCGCCGGGCCTCGTGCTCGGCAGCATTCCCCCACCGGTAGCGGTCATCGCCGCCGGGGGAGGACTTCATGTTCCGTCTATCAGGCGACTCCTCCGTGATGCTAAGTACGCGGTCACTGTCGGTTCGGGGTGCGGGACTGGAGGAGCCGGGTATTCCATCCGGCTCGGCCACCGCCTTTTTTGTCGGTTCTTCTTCCTGGTTCATGGGTTTTCACGTTTTTTCCTGGTTTGTCAACAATGTCGGTCGGGAAGCAGCGCCCTGGCTGTTTCATCTGGTTCTCTGGCTGGATTATCGGCTCGCGGAATATGTTTTCCTAGGATCCTTTGGCAGCCCTTTCAGGCGGTTTCAGGTGTGTAAGCCGGTGCACCAGCCATCAACGTTGGTGTGAGAAGAGGGGAATTGGTGTTTTGGATAATGGTGAGAGAACCATCCGATTCGATGATCCCAATTCAGGGTACTGCATGACCGGCGGGTTCCGTACGATCCCGGCCAGCCCTTCCACGATGAGGGTGGTCCGGACGACGAAGGTGGTGAGCACTCTTTGTAAAAACGGTGGAGCGCCCATATTCCGCGCCATTGCGGCCAGTCTCGTCAGGAATTCCCGATTCATTGGTGCAGAAGTAAGATTTGCGTGATTGGATATGAATTTGACGGAACCGGGAGGTTAGGGGAATGGAACAGGGAAGACCGAACGATTTGGTTGGAAGATGTCAATTTGGATACCCTATGAAGGCAGTATCTCCGCGGCCCTCTCCCTGATACATCCCAGTTTATTCAGATCTTAGTGACCATCGGCATTTGATAGTTGACCTGACTTATAGAGTAATAATTTAGAGATATAGCATATTAAACGAGATTCAACAAGAAATTGATTGGTGAGTTAATTTTTTGGTAGTCCTCATATAGTAACTCGATACCTCTCTCCAAATGTTTTCTAAAAAACACAGAAAAATATTGGTTTTCACTGATAATTTTTCCTGAACTTTCATATTCATGCTGAAAAATCAAAGCTTTAAATAATTCGTTATTCTCCCCAGTTAAAGTAAATCTCGTAAATTCCCGCCCGATCGAATTTTCGAAATTATATTCTCGTATTGAATTTGGAATAGATAACGATTTGCCCAATGCAATGCGACAAATAATATTTGGACGTAAATTAAGGCGGCTAGTAAGAAAATCTAACTTTTGGGAATTTGTTTTTGACACATATAATTTATTTGACGACATTCAATCCCCATCAAAGAAATATCCTTCAGAAATTTTATTTTCTTGATCAAAGGATAAAATATAATTTTTATTAAGGTGAGGCTTTAATTTTTTATACATTTTTTCATCCACCTCACGATCATGCGATAAAATAATTACTTGGTCCCCAGCATTCGGTAGAAATTCATTAGCAACGTTATAAACATGCTTCGTATCCAATCGTGCTAATAAAGAATCGACAATTACTGGGAGATTGCTCTTAGAGAGTTTAGATAAACCCCATAAAATCGAAAGTGCAAATATTTCCTTTTCTCCCGCAGAAAGGAATTCTTTTGTAATTCTAGCTCCTCTTTTGTCATAAATTAAAATTTCAAACGTTTTTGGATTTATTTCAATATTTGAAATTAAATCCTCCTTGTTTGATAATTTTTTATGCATTAGAATTATATAATCCTCTAATTCATTTATTTTTGAAGAAAGGATTAAATCAACGAATTGTTTTAATGATCGCGTAATTTTCTGGCAAGTAATAACTTTTAATGTATCTTCCTGTGTTTTCAATGATGAATATTCGATTTTTTCCATTTTAATTAATAATGGCTTGGATAAACTTTCAATTACTCCCTTTTTAATTGCGATTTCATTCTTCTCTTTCTCAAAAATATCCAATTGAGAATCTATCTGATTTATTAAAGATATTTCCTCCTGTACGAGAACGTCATCAGGTATGGATTTTAATTCATTTTCTAATTTCTTAATTCGAAATTCATGCCCTTCTTGGTCATGTAAATTATTTTTAAATTGCGATTTCATTTTAGAATCTAAATTATCTAAAAATTGTATAATTTTTTGAAATGATTCATTTGTAATATCGTGAATTACTGGATTTTCAGTATTTAAATTGTACTCATTTTCGATATCTTTGAGTATTTCAGTTATCTGTGATTTTATATATTCAAAATGTTCTTGAGGAATTTCCTTCTCAATATCTGTAAATCTCTCGTTTATTTTTACATCAATCTCCTTTAGTAAATGCCTATTACTTAATATTTCTTTGAATTTTTTCTCTTCATTTAATTTCTTTATAGTCTTTTTTACTAGTTTGTTGCATATTAAAAAGGGAATATAATCACAGATATCCGTGATTTTTAAAGACAATTTTTCTATATCTTCTTTTAATATTTGAATTTCTCTTTCTTTATTTTCACGTTCTTTTGCCAAACTACCTGATTTTCGTTGAAGTTCAAATTCAATCTCACTTTTCTTTGTTTTTAAGCGACTAATTTTTTCTTCAAGAATAAAAATTTTCGAATTAATGTCATTAATTTCTTGGTCATTATTGTTGATCTCTCTTTCAAGATCTTCAATATCTTGCCTTGTTTTTTCATTATTTTCAGATATTTTGATTATTTTTCTTTCTAAAAATGATGTGTCCTTGATTAAAGTCTCATAAAGTTTTAGTCCCATTAAATCACGAGCTGATTCTCGAAGAATTGTTTCTGCCTTATCCCCAACAGTCAATTCTTTCATTCTTTCTCCGTCGAAAAAGAAATAATCCGTAATATAGGGAGGGATTAATGACGTAATGTAATCTTGCCAATATTCTTGTTCAACAATCTCCAGCGGAAAAGAATTTCTAGAGATGACAAACTGCTCATTTAATTGATTTTTTTCAAACTGCCATTCCCGCTTTAAATCTATAGAATAAGTGGGAAAGACATCATCTAGTTGAAGAGTAATAGAAACAAAAAATCTGGTATCTCCATTTTTTATCGATTTTTTATTTTTTGCGGACATTATATATTTATCATATTTATTTTTAGCGAGAGGTTTTCCTTCAAATTGTATACCGAATAAACATAATTTAATACATTCAAATAAGGTGGTTTTTCCTGTTCCATTCAGTCCCCCGATTAAAATTAAATTTTTATTCCCCCCAGACTCTGGGGATAGATTAATTGAATGATCACCACAATAATTTTTAAAGTTACAGAGATGGGCTTGAACTATTTTCATTTTTCTTTACGTCCCGATATGATCATTCTTTCTAATGCATAATTTTCGATAATATGCTCTAATTTATTGAATATCCCATGACGCTTTGAAAGACTAGAGAAATCTTTTTCAATAATAAGTAATTTGTCAATTAAATCGGGTGAAATATTATTAGATTGACAAATATCATCCATTTTGTGCTTATATTTCCCATTTTCTTTATTTAGGAGATGCTGTAAAAATGCCGTCCCTGCCCCACATTTCTGAAGTACAGAATCGATCTCAGCGAGATCATCTCCTTCATAAATCCATAATTTTATTATTGCCTCAACCTCTTCAGGTGAAATTAAAACAACGCCAAATTCAGAAAGTTTTTCTTTTAGCTCGCTAGGTTCGGTTTGGAGTTTTAATAACCGAATGAATAATTCATGACGGGTTTGAAAAGTGAAAGGCCCATAAACCTTATGTCCAAACCTGACAAGACCTTCGAAATTTTTACCCAATAAATCAGCATAAATTTTTGCTCTTTTTTCATCTTTACGAAATTCAAATCGTTTTAATGGAACATCTCTTATTTCATGAAGATAATCTCGAAATTCCTTTAATGGGATCAACCATTTTTGGCCTTCTTCAATATAAGCTTCAATAGACCTATCTTTTGGTACAACTGTACAAACCCAACAACCCAATCTACTTGAACCACCTGCTTTTCCTTTAGTATCAATTATAAATTCGATATCGTCTTCGCCTTTACAATAACATTGTAGCAAAAATTTATTGTCATCACCCCAGGGCGAGGGATGTGATAAAATATATTCCCAAACTTCAGTCTCCAGCCATTCGGCGATGGGTGCATAAACAAAAGCGCCGGCAATTTCGTTATGTAAACTTAATTTTGAATTTTTTATTTCATATTTTTTTATTGTTCGTTCTCGATTTTGCGATTCTGATTTTCTTACGCCTAAAACAATGATTACTTCCCCGTTTTCTTTGATTTGTTCTAGGGTAAATTTGTTAATAGGTCTAATTTTTAATCTATCAGTACACCATCTAAACCAGCGATTTGGTGATGGATATCCTCTACCAATTAGATTAATCCAAAATGTTTCACCAAGTTCTGGCCGTATTATTCTTACTTTAATTGGTAAACCGTCTTTTTTGGCTTGTTCAGAAATCAATAAACACAATTTTTTTCTTCGGTTATCAGCAATCGGAGTGTCAACGAGTGTATCCGAAGATACCACAAATACTTCTTTAATGCGTTTTTCGGGGGGTAAATTTTTCAACATATTGTAGATTAACTGAGTAACACAAGTCGAATCTTTTCCACCACTTAGACCAATAATCCAAGGGCGCGAGTCCTGCAAGTATAAATTTTGCATTTCTTCAAGAATGCTTTGAATTAGAGATTCTTCCACGAAAATTGAACCTCCATTAATCCTGACATACTCTCAGTTTCTTACAACATTAAGGTTCCGATAGGTGGTCGAATTAATTAAAAAAGTATTATATAACAATTTCTGCAAATTCAAACGATGGTGAATCCGTTTTATTGAAATATTTATTTTGGATTTCTTCCAAACCGGCATTTGCATACATTTCTGCGATATCAAAATATTTACCTTCTTTCAATAAAATTTCAATATTTTTTTGAGAACTAAAGGCAATTACTTTTAGAATAGCTCTGTGAGATTCTCTTATTACTTCGCTTATTCTAATTTTATTTTTCTGATTTCTAGTATTTTTATTGAGAGGTTTTGGAGGTAAATTTTTATTAACAGCATAACATGCACCAAGTAAAAAAACATCACGATATGTTTCGCAATACCATTCGGTATCATCTTTTATTTGATCCATCATGTCTTCGAATTTCTTATCATAGTCTAAATACTGCTTTCTTGCATCCTCATCATCCCCCATCATGAACACCTGACAATACTCTCTGTTGCAGACAATTTGTCCAAAACGTATTTTCTTCCAATAATATTTTCAATATGAGGTCGAATGTGTGAATCCTCCGTGTCCGTCACGAATAAAATTACTTGTCTCCCCCCCATTAAAGAGGGAAGATTTTGGCCTATATTTTCTATCGGCTCTTCCGACACTCTCCCAAAAGGACTATCAAACACGAATGGAATAAAATTGCCCGTCACTTTCCCTAAAGAGCTCATAAAAGCAATTCCAAGAACATGCCTTTGACCTTGAGACAACCGATCAGATTGTATTGTGAAGCCATTTGATGTTATTGCATCAATAATCCAATTATTATTAATTTTAATTTCTTTCCAATTTTGGGAATCCCAAATAAGATTTTTAAATTCGATTGAGGTATTGGAGGTTACAAATTCAATAATAGACCTTTGTACTCCTTCTTTGATTGATTCGGCCTGTTCTTGTGCCTTACGAACAAACTCAACTTGTCCCCCAATTTTTTTATATCGATCATCTGCCTTATAGAGAGCTTCTAATTTTTCCTGTTCTCGCCTTAAATTTGCTTTACGAGATGTAATGTTATTTAATGAGTGTGTCAAACTGTTCTCTTTCTCGTTAATTTCCTCTTTTACTTCTGTCCAGCGCTTGAATTTGTCAATTATACTGGAATAATTATCATCAATATCACTAGGAATAAATTTCTTTTTTTCATCAATTGAGTTTGTTAGTTGATTTATATCGATATTTAATGATTTAATATTCTCAATTTTTTTATTAATGCCGTTTGATTTCTCCTCAAGATCGTTCTTATATTGATTTAGGAGTGATCGAAAATCTTGGACTTCTCGATTTAATTTTTTATTCGGGATGTGTTCAGCAATCTCTTTTAATTTTATTTTTATTGCATCGTCCAACTCTCGTCCGCAGATGCATAATTTATTTGATTTCTCTAGTAATTTCTCCAGCAAATCAGGAGGAATTTTTGGAGGAACAATACCTTCATTTTCCAATTTTTCAAATTCATCAATACAAGATAATATTTCTCTTTTTAGAAGCAATAATGGGAGATCTTTGTTTAAATCCTCTTTAAATTGAATAAATTGTGTTTTTTTCCGTTCAGTCAGTTTAGTTTTATTTAATTCAAGACCTTTAATCTCGTCAATCTTATCTTTAATTTTATCATACTCTCCACATTCCCTACTCAAACTTGACTCCAATTTGTGTGCCTCTCTCAATGTATCATCAAGTTCTTTTCTCTGCGTTTCGATTTGATTTAATAAATCTTGTTCACGTTCTACGCGTTCCTTTTGTTGAATAATTTTAGATCCCGTCGATTTTGGTTGTTTTTCAATAAGATTTCCATACAATGTCTCTAAATTTTTGATTAATCGATCGATTAGATGTATATCCGAAAGGGCATTTGCATATGACTCAATTTTTTTCAAATTTTCTTTTTGGAATAATGTTGCCAATTTTTCACCATCAAGGAAAAAAAACCTTCTCGGCCCGATTGGAATATAATTATCAATTATTTTTTTAAAATCTTCTTGATTTAACGTTTTTGTTTTCCCAGTATTTGATGAAAATTTGTTTGCAATAAAATCTGATTGAATAAGATTAGGAACAATTTTATTGCCATCTATCTTCTTTGAATCGAATTTAATTGCTCTTTTTACGTCAAACTCAGTTTTATTTTCATAATCGTCATAAGTAACAAATTTTAGTCTAATAAACATTTCTTTTTCTTCATTCGCTAAAGCTTCTTTGTTTATGATTTCTTTAATTTCGTCAATTCCAGGTTCATTAAATAAACACCAGTATAAAGCTTCAAAAAGGTTAGTTTTTCCTGCGGAATTTAAACCGAAAATATAGGTGACTGGTTTATTTTCATCATGTGAAAAATTAATAGCAGATTCGGCATGAAAGGGACCCCAATTTTTCATTATTATTCTATCAAAAAAAATCTTCATGCTATTTCCTCAGTATTATCAAAATTTTTTTCAAAAACCCTTTTTAAGTGATTTTCATAATAGGTAATAGAGGGTTTTTGAGAGGGATCAGAATATCCATTCTCTTCGGCTTTATATAGCCCTTTAAGAAATCCGATTATTAAAGGATCAATCTCATGCTTTTCGATTTCTGATAAAAATTTATGTATCATGTCCAATTCACCCAATAAGTAAGTCCAATTTTTCCAAGATGATTCTTTCATTCTCATATGAATTAAGTGCTGCTTCGTTGAAATCTCTAACTCGATTTAATTCTTTTCTTAATATTTTATCGTGCATAATTTTTTCTTCGTTCGAAAAATCCAGCAGTCTGGGATCTGGTGCAACAACCATATCATAGATTTCTACGATGCCTTTTCCTTTAAACATCCGTAATAGTCGCCCACGTCTCTGAATAAATTCCCGCGGATTTCCGGAGCTTGATAAAAAAATTCCTAATTTCAAAGGTTTTATATCGATACCTTCGTTCAGGCACTTTATTGCGATTATCGCTTGAATCATTCCAGATTCAAGTTTTGATATTAACAAGTCTCGTTCATCATCCGGAGTAGTACCTAAAAATTCTCCAAAAATTATATCATACTTTTTTAAAAGTGGTTTAATGAAGGGTATTTGATTTTCATCTGCGTATATGACACAATTATTAATTTCATTATTTTTCAGATAATTATTTAAAAATGTGTCCAGATGGTGATATTTCGATTTCGCGCCTTTGATAACTTTTGCTCTTTTATTGAGAAATTGAATAGTTTTTTCTTCATCTTTTCCATTATAAATTGCAATCAATTTCGTATAACGCTTATATTGTGATATTTCTTCATCACTTAAATCAGCAAGGATAATATAATAATAATATTTACATAAGAAACCCTCTTTTTGGCCTTGTGAAATTGAAAATGTAAAAATTGTAGGTCCAATAAAGCTATATAAAAAGTTGGTACCAGAATCATCAAAATATCGGATGGGGGTCGCAGTCAAACCTAGTGTTGATGGAAAGTGCATTTCAGAAAAGGCAACCCGTGTTTTTTCTGCTCCTATCCAATGAGCTTCATCAATAATTAAAAGAGTATCGCTGAAATCTAACTTGTCCTTCAAAATAGGAAATACATTTGCGTAAAAGGACTGGATCGTGGAAATCAAAAAGACAAATTTCCTCGAATTATTGTTATAAAGAAAGAGATAGCTATCTAGTAAGTTACTCCATCTTTTTTTAGAGATTGATGAAGAGATCTGAATTATATCGGATGAATATTTTGAGATGTTTTGCCCCCACTGGACTACTAATTGTTTACTGGGAACTAATATAATTACAAACAATTTTCCATTTTTCTTAAATAGTTGATAAGCACCCATGATCCCAACATAAGTCTTGCCAGAACCGGTGGCCATTTCAAGAATGCCTCGATTGCCATTCTCAAACCATTTATTCAAAGCCTCATTTTGATACCAACGTAAATTTTGAAAATCTATCTCTATTATTTGATTGATATTGTCTTTCGATAAAAAATTATATGAACTCCCTTTTTCGGAAACACTCCAATTAAAATCAAGATCTTCGATATTGTTTGGTGCGAAGTGAATCAGTCGCTCTTCAAGGGCTTCAGGAATGCTAAATACCCTTAATCGTTTGATCTGCCCATCCCAAAAACGTGAAAATTTATCTAAATCACTTTGAAATCGAGATTTATCGCCATCAACCCAACTTTTAAAAACTTTAAATTCTTCGAAATTATCTTTCCAAGCTTTTGCGGTTTCATTCAATGAACCGCTAAAAGATAATTTATTACCTTCTTCATCGACTAAAATTCCAACCTTTTGGTGAAAAATACCGCATCTTATTGCCGAATCGGCATCCAGAGGTTTATGATTATCATCGAATACAATTGCAATTTTTATCTCCAAACTTCTATTCGCTATCATCCAAGCTAGCGCTTTTACATGGTTATTTACAACTCCGTCGTCAATTGATTCTAACTCATTAATTCCTATTTGCTCAAGAACTTCTTCAGGCTTTTTTAATCCATCCATTATAGCTTTAACATCATCGGCATTAAGAAGAGCTCCAACAAGTAATTGTATTTTACCATTATTATTTATAAACTTTTTAATGCCTTTAGCAGCAATAGCGAGTGATTTTGATGAAAAAAAACCCGCAATGCGTTTATAATTATTAGATTCGCTTAATACTGGTATATAAAAATCATTTAATATATCATCTTTATCCGATGAATAATTATCTTTTATTTGTAAATTTCTGAAACTCATATTCTTTCCCAAGAGTTACTTGGTAACTCCTTTATTTTACTTTATATGAAACCAACAAATTCCAATAAACTGAATCGGCAAATAAATAATTATAGTGATTGACTTGTTTCTTAAATACCCATATAAAAAATATTGAAATTGGTAAAAACAAGCAGAAAATATAGAATTTTGGAGAAAAATTACAGTTTATAAAATCCTTAATAATTATGGATAAAAAAATAATGATTGCGACATATATGCAGATTAACAAATTTCTATATAGCGCGTACAATCCATTGAACAATTCGGTTAGTTTAATATTATTTTTTTGAATAATATATGTATAGCATAAATTGAATATTTCCGTAATTTGCTTATGCTTTATATCAATTTCATCCTTAGTATTTTTTTCATCAATATGATATATCAAATTAATTTTTGATTCTGAAATGTTAAAAATATTTGAAATAGCCTCTTTGATTGAATTTTTATACGTGATTGAATATTTATTGCAATTATCAAGGAGGAATAATTCAGAATATCTCCATTGTTTTTTGGTTGCCTTGATAAAAGCTATCGAAGGGCCACACATTTCGAAATAACTATTATTATATTTTTTTTCCATGAAAACATTAAATGAGTGAAGAAAATGCCCAATAATGTATGCTAATAAAATTAATACAATAGCCCCACCGATTCCTAAGTATTCAGCAGATATTGGGTAAATTTGTATTTCATGGTTTAAGAGCATGAATAAGATAATAATTACTGTTCCAGGTAATAGATAGCCGAAGAAATCATATATATTGAATGAGTATTGCATTATTTCTTAAATAGTGAATCACTTATTAAAGATTACGAATTATATTCCATGCTGGATTCAGTAGCAAAAATTCAGCTCCCACTCCTCAATTCAAAATTCATCGTAAAACAGTCATTTTTAAGGAATAAGAAGGCTAATTGCAGCAAGGTTGTTTCCCCAGGATCTCGTATCTCAGTAATACTACGTGAGTCGGCTTAACTGCTGGATTCCTAGTGTGTCCCGACTGCTGTTGCCACTATTACCATAGCCAATCGGAGTGTAGTTGATCTGCAGTCAACCGCGTAGCCGCTCTGCAATGCCAGCCCTCTTTTTCCACAAGACCGTCAACCCCATAGCCCTGTCTATGGAAATAACTATTTTTAATGAATCAAGATGACCGGCACGATGCAAAGCATGGTGTGAGGAGCGAGAGACGATGCGGTGTACGTGAAGTGCGAGAGGGCATGACCGTCTTCGGATTCGCTGGCAGCACCTCTATATCGGATAAGTATAGATAATTCGATAATATGGACAGAGTTTACGTTTTTACTGTTGGTTTTTTTCTCCTCTTCATGGTAATGACCCCGGTCGCAGGGTGTTCGGATTTCCTGCTGAAAACAGACAGCCCCGGGATTGTCATATCCGGCCGGACCATCGACTGGTTCGAGAAGGAGGGGGTCAAAGGATCCTTCATGGTCGAGATCAGGGACCAGCAGTGGAGGTCCCTTGCATCAGTTTATCCTCAAAAGGACGGGATCGCCTGGAAGAACCGGTATGGGTTTGTGGGAGTCGAATCAAATTACCCGCAAATCGCCGGCTTTCCTGAGAGCAGGATGCCGCAGTATGTGGAGACGCTGAATGAAGAAGGATTGTCTGCTGCATACCTCACACTCATGGACTCACAGTACCCGCCGACGGTAACCAATCCTGACAAGGCCTTGTTGTATATGGATGTCGTATCATACGTTGCAGGAAACTTCCGGACCGTTGAAGAGGTGAAGAATGGCCTGCAGGAAGTCGAGATCTGGTGTCCCCCGGAACTGGCGGGAAAAGATCCCCTCCACCTGGTCGTGCATGATGCTGCAGGAAGGACCCTGATCGTGGAGTGGGTAAAAAACGAGACTGGTGAGACGGTCATGAACAGGTATGACGGCCCGGATGTCGACAGCTGTGGCGGTGTCCTGACCAATGATCCGGCATACCCGTACCAGCTGGAGAACCTTGCATCCTATTCAAATGAATCCCCAGAGAACTCGTTTGCCGGCCTTCCCGGAGGTCCGTCACCGGCCGACCGTTTCGTCCGGTTGACAAAACTCAACCAGTATAATGTGCCTATCAAATCCGGCAATGATACAAACCGCACGTCCATGGTGCAGGCATTCCACCTCCTGAACGCGGTCGAAGTTGTATACGGAGAAGAGCCAATCGTCGTACCCCAGGATGGAACATGGAGCGAGGTGCAGTTCTATACGCAGTTTTCTCTGGTGAGAGACCATACCAACCGGATCTACTATGTGAAAACCCTCACCAACCAGAATATCGGGATGATCGATCTGAAGAAGCTTGATTTTGTGTCAGGACGTTATCGCAAACTTACCGAGGAAAGTCCCTACCCTGACGAGGCATACGATTTTACCGGGAGTTTCAGCCGGTCCGGCCCGACAATGGAGGGCCCGGGGCAGGAGATGGGCAGCATGATCAGCTACCTGCGAAGCCTGTTCTCACCTTCCGCTGCCTGATTTATCGCTTCCGTAATTGGAAATCCGGATCTAATCCTCTTTTCATCGGAAAATTAATCGGCACAGTAGCCCTGTTGGGGGTCCCCAGAGCCCTTAAGGGACACCAGCAAGCGAAGGTGGAGTTTGACGATCAAAAATACCTCCTAAACACTCGATGCCAGCGACTGGCAGACATTCACCACCTGTCCCTATGAGGACCTGCAGGAACCGTCACGGCTGCACGTGGATGCCTTCGGCAACCTCCAGGTATGCCAGGGGATCGGTATCGGAAATATCTGGGAACATCCACTCGAAGAACTGGTCCGGAACTATGCACCATCCCGCCATCCGATCTGCGGGCCGCTTCTTTCAGGGGGGCCGGCACAGCTGGCCCGGGACCAGGGGTATCCACCGTCACCGGCCGTCGCAGATGCCTGCCACCTCTGCTTTGCACGGAAGTCCAGCCGGGAGAAGTTCCCGGGGATCCTTGAGCCGGCACAGGTGTACTGTGACGGGTGAATTCTTTCTGGTGGCCGGCGATTATTAACAAATGAGAGGGATTGGGTTTGAGACTAACCCGACCGTTGCGTTGGCAGTTTCTCCGTTGATCGTGGCTCCGTTGACGAACGGATCGGTATCAGGCACCATCCCCTTCAGGGCGGTCGGGAAATGAGTCCCGCATACGCCAGAACAGGAGTCCCAGCAGGGGAAAGATGAGAAGGGAGATCCCAACGTAGCCGATGATCCCGATATTCCGGAGACTCATATCAGCAAGCGGCACGCCGATCAATCCCGCGAGACTCAATATGCCACTCACCACCATCAGCACCCGGATCGTCTTTTCCAGCCGGCCTCCCGTGAATACCGGAGCGGCGGAGAGCATGGCAAGGGCGAAGAAGACGTCCCAGGCGAGGATGTCCAGCGCGTAGGCCACCGAGGGCCACTCAAAGGACAGGAAGAGTGTTCCCCAGGGGAATCCCGAGGACGCCAGCAGGCGGCTCACCGTCAGTATGAGGAAGTGGACGCTGCTCGTGATGCATGCCGAAATGATCATGAACACCAGCGCCATAAGACTGAATATCTTTTGCCGGGGAGCAGCATACCCGTGGATAACGATCATTGCAATGACCAGCAGCGGGGCCAGCACGATGATGAGGATCTCCATGAGGGAAAAGTACGGATCACCGATCGGTTCCGCAGGAGACGTGAGCGAAAGGAGCCCGAGAAGCAGGGTGACGGCATAGGCGATCAGGATGCAGAAGATGGAAAAGGCGGTATAGGTTCCCACGAATTGGTGGTATCGCGTGAAATCTTCGTGGATCATCGTTTCACTTCTTTGATCTCCTGTTTCTCGCAAAGATGATCAACTATTCGTCAGACTGAGAGGGAATGCGGTCCCGATACGGAATTGAACAGGGGTCTTCCTCAGACCGACAGATGACGTTCCCATCAGGCTGCCCGGTAGCGACTACCGAAAAAAAGAGGTAGGGTGAGTTCAGATAAATTCGACTGTTGCGTTGGCAGGTTCCCCGTTGACCGTAGCTTCGTTGACGAACGTATTGGTATCTGGCAGCATTTTCTTCAGGGCGGTCTGGAACTTGCAGTAGATCATGAGCTCTTCGTCCGTGGCCAGCGGCTCATCGAGCGCGATCTCGAGGCTGACGGTGTTGGCATCGTTGTCGACAGCAGCCGATACCACCTGGTCCGTTCCGGAAATCTCAGTGGCATAGCCGCCCGCATCGACCCTGATGATGTCCACGCCACCGCAGAGCTTGGCCGGGTGGATATTGAACTGCGGCCCAAAGGCATCGGTAACGGTGAACGTGGTCGCGGTCGTGTTATTCACGGTGATGACGCCATAGAGCTGGCCGGGATTGGTGCTCGCAACCATGCCGTTCTTCTTCAGGACATAGGACACATCAAAGAATCCGTTCCCGTCACCATCGGGAAGCAGGTCCCCGAGGACCGCTGGTAAAAGAATGTCATCGGATATATCCTCGGTCCCGTTTGTATCGATTGGTGTGAAATTCACATCAGTATAGCGGAAATCCTTCTGGACCTCTGCTGCCGATATTCCGATAATTGCGGCAGAGATGACCAGGAGGATACACAGTAGTTTTCTCATATTGGTATCTCCTTGTATTTCGTATCCCCCGCATCGGGGGATTAGTAGGGCATGACCAGAAGAGAGGATAAATTTTTTGAACCGTTCCGTTCGTCTGTTGGTATTGAAAGGTCAGAGGATGCAAGGAATCAGTTCGGACAGAGAACTGTCGATGAAGAACGATGAACTTTGGGAGAACACTTCAATGAGCCCTCGGAAAAGATCCATCAGGCTTCCCCACCTGACCGGTTGCCATCCCTTCTTCGCTATCCATTGGCCAGGCTGCAAATCTTACCATGTCAGTTCACCGGGATGTTTCCCGACTTCTCTTACCGCAACGGATCGGAGGTAAAATCCAGATGTGATCCCGGCATCATCTTTATACCCCTCCACTGACAACACTGTAAGTGCTTACAGTGCGGTTAGTCCTGTACGTGCAAAGGAATACGGAGAAAAAAGGATTCCCTCCCGGGACCTGAAGCAGAAATCAGGGTCCATATTCCTGAAGGACAATGAGGAGGAGAGGAGCAAATGACAAGCGAGGGTGCAACCAAAAGGATTCCCGTCACACCCGAAGTCTGGGCATCACTCTCTAAATTGAAGCGTCCGGGCCAGACCTATGACAGTCTGCTCGAGGAAATGATCGCCTTGAAAGAGGAGCATGATTTCCAAAAGCACCTTGAAGAGATAGAAAAGAGCGGTGACTTCGTCAGCCTGGACGAGGCTGCACGGGAACTGGACATCAAAGAATCGTGAAAGAGCCTATGATGGATTTTTTTCTCCTGCAATAAGCCAGGGTTCGTGATGTCTCTTGGATGTACAGGTTGCAAGAGGAGTTATCAAGACTCTCAAAAAGTATCCCGCTCATGTCAGGGAGCAGATATTCGACCGTATACGGGGATTGAAGGATCCGCATGCCGTATCCGATGTTGAGTGCCTGTTTCCAGAGAGCCGGATGTACCGGATGCACATCGGGCGGAGGTACACCCTCATCTTCAAGATCGTCAAGGAAGAAAACACGGTACTGGTGCTTGATCTGATGACGATTGAACAGGCACACAAGAGGTATCGCCGTTACCACTAAGCCCGTAACCTCTCGTGATCACTACACAAACACACGTTCGTGTATCATAGTTCTCATATTTTGATACACAAACTCCCGGGGACCCTGTTTGTGTACAAATTAGTATGCACAAACCGTACGCTCAAAGAATACAAGAAGAAACAACCACGCCGGGTCACGAACCCGGACCTGCACAATCGCACATGGTCAGAAAGAGCATCCGCTCGTTACAACAACAATACAAGAAAAACAATCTGATTTTCGATGCTAAGAAGGGTAATAGCAGCGTGGTATGGTTCCCAAGGACTCGCGTACCTCAGTACCGCATACTACGTGAGTCGGCTTAACTGCTGGGTTCGGAATGGGTCCAGGTGTGTCCCGACTGCTATGGCCGCTATTACCCAAAGCCAAGGTCCGGATTTGAACCGGAGTGTAGTTGATCTGCAGTCAACCGCGTAGCCGCTCCGCCACCTTGGCAAGGCTGTGTTTTGTATCCCGTGGATACCCTATGAAATAGGATAGCACAGGCTAAAAGGTTTGCACTCAGAATTTCGTCTGGGTTTGACTGGTGGAGCACTGGGGTATTTGGACGTTAGTACTCGCGGACTGAACACGTCGTTGCCTTCGTGCGTACATCCCGAGCCTATCAAACGAGTCTTTTACTCATGTCCTGTAACGGAGTCTCTTTTTAGGCCGGGTTTCAAGCTTAGATGCTTTCAGCTTTTATCCCTTGGCGCGTGGCTGCTCGGCACTGCCCTGTCGGACAACCGATCGACTAGAGGCGCCGAATGAAAGTTCCTCTCGTACTATTTCATTCTTACCCTCAGACTCCTGACACTCCTATTAGATAGTAACCGACCTGTCTCACGACGGTCTAAACCCAGCTCACGATCCCCTTTAATAGGCGAACAACCTCACCCTTGGCTGCTGCTGCACAGCCAGGATGGAAAGAACCGACATCGAGGTAGCAAGCCGCCGGGTCGATATGTGCTCTTGCCGGCGACGACTCTGTTATCCCCGGGGTAGCTTTTCTGTCGTCAATAGCCCTCACCAAAAGGGCATATTGGTTCGTTAGACCCGAGTTTCCTCTCGCGATTGCTTGCTATGCGCAATCGCGTCAGGCCAACTTTTGCTCTTTCACTCTACTGTGAGTTTCTGACTCACATGAGTTGACCTTAGGGCACCCTTGATATTTTTTCGAGGGTGTGGCGCCCCACCCAAACTGCCTACCTATCGATGTCCTCGATAAACGAGTGAGAATTACAGCCAAACAAGGATGGTGTCTCATTGGTGGCTCCCCGTTCCCCGAAAGAAACGGATATAACGCCTCCCATCTACGCTGCGCATGTAAAACCGTAATTCAACGACAGGCTGCAGTAAAGCTCCACGGGGTCTTCACTTCCCAATAGGAGTCCCTAGTCTCTGCACTAGGACAAAAGGTTCAACGGATTCGTGTTAGGGACAGTAGAGCTCTCATTAATCCATTCATGCAAGTCGCCAATTAAGCGACAAGGTACTACGCTACCTTAAGAGGGTCATAGTTACCCCCGCCGTTTACGAGTCCTTCGTCCCGTTGGACCGGGTGTTCAGATACTCGCACTGGGCAGGAATCAGAGACTATACTAGTCGTTTCCGAGTTGCAGTCTCCTATGTTGTTATTAGACAGTTAGAGCTCCCTGGTCACTGCGACCTGCCTGATCTCCAGGCAGGCACCCCTTCTCCCAAAGTTACGGGGCCAATTTGCCGAGTTCCCTTAACACGATTAAATCCGACACGCCTTCGCCTCTTCAGCGAGGGGCACCTGTGTCGGTTCTCGGTACGGATATGTATCCCCCTTTTCATGGGCTCCAGGAATTTGTCGAATTTCTCCATCACGCTTTCTTCCGCTTCTCACCATTACGGTACTCCCCGGAATTATACGCTTGGACGGGACGATGATCCCGCTCAACATACCCCGAAGCGTCAGGGCCTTTCGGCTGCGGATACACAGTACAGGAATATTAACCTGTTTCCCTTTCGATGTACTCGAGTTACGGTACACCTTAGGACCGACTAACCCTCGGCTGACGAACATTGCCGAGGAAACCTAGCCCCTGCGGCGGATGGGATTCTCACCCATCTATGCTTCTACTACTGCCAGAATTCTCAATACTGCACGGTCCACTGGACCTTACGCCCCAGCTTCTACCCATGCAGCACGCCTCCCTACGAGATCACCTTTCGGTGCTCCGTGGTCTCTGTAGTAGGCTTTAGCCCCGTCCATTTTCAGCGCCCTAAACCTTGACTGGTAAGCTGTTACGCACTTTTTAAAGGATAGCTGCTTCTGAGCTCACCTTCCAGTTGTCTTTGGCCTAGGACCACTTTCAGTGTTTACACTTAGCCTACATTGAGGGACATTAACCACGGTCTGGGTTGTCTCCCTTACGCATTACAAGCTTACCCCGTAATGCGGACTGCCGGCCTTCTAGGATGATGGGGAGTTTGGAGTTTGGCAAGGGGGTAAGGGCTTTCGCCCCCAGCTCCCCTAATCAGTGCTCTACCTCACCATCGATCTCCAGCCAGGTCATACTACGGTATGTTTCGGGAGGAACCAGCGGATGCCTGGTTCGATGAATCTTTCACTCCTATACGCAGGTCACGCGAATGATTTGCATATCAAAACCGCTTGCGGTCCTCCACGCAACTTTCGTCACGCTTCAACCTGCCCACGCATAGATCACCAGGCTTCGGGTCTTATCCTGCTGACTCCGCGCACTTTTAATACGCCGTCCCATGCTTTCGCTACGGACTTGTTGGTTTCCCTTCGGCTCCCCTTTACGGTTAACCTTGCCAACAGAATAAACTCTCTGGCCCGTTCTTCAAAACGTACGTTACGACATCGGCAACCACACCCGTACTACCGCCTCGCGACGGGTTCCTTCGCGTGGAAGATCCTTTCATGCCGTAACCCGCCATCACCTGTCAATTTCAGGCGCTTTTAACCACCTTTTCAGGGTTACTTTTCAGCTTTCGCTCACGCTACTACTTCGCTATCGGTTTCGAGTTGTATTTAGTTTTGGAGGTTGATGACCCCCGGATTCCCGCGAGAATTCCAACCCACGGTACTCAAGACACCACCTGACCCTGTCGGCTTACGCGTACGGGACTATCACCCCCTCTGGTGCATCGTTCCAGATGACTTCCGCTTGGCCTTCAGGTATCGTTCGGTGGGCTTTCAACACCACATCTCCCTTGCGGGATTCGGTTTGAACTCTGTCGTGTTCGATCGCCTCTACTAACGACATCTCGGTTGATTTCTTCTCCTGCCCCTACTGAGATGTTTCAATTCGGGGCGTTCCCGATCCTCAACGGATCAACACCGAAGTGCTGGGATGTCCCATTCGGAGATCTCCGGATCATAGATTCCTTGCGTCTACCCGGAGCTTATCGCAGCTTGGCACGTCCTTCTTCGGCACTCGAACCGAGCCATTCACTGACAGGCTAAGACCAGTGCTCCGTCAAACCCATATAACGTCCTGAGTGCAAACCTTTACACGGCCTCAAAGGGTCATTGACCCTCAGCCCTTCCCTGGTGACTCGCATCTCCAGGTGCATCGAAAGTGGACTCAATGGGATTTGAACCCATGGCCTCCGCCTTGCAAAGGCGGCGCTCTTCCAACTGAGCTATGAGCCCGTGTTGGCACTGGCAATTATACAGTTTGTCTGGTAACCGCATTCCCGAAACATTTCGTTAGGAGGTGATCCAGCCGCAGATTCCCCTACGGCTACCTTGTTACGACTTAACCCCCCTTGCGAAACCCAGATTCGACCACGGCGACTACCGCAGCCTCATCAAGACCTCACTCGGGTGGTTTGACGGGCGGTGTGTGCAAGGAGCAGGGACATATTCACCGCGCCATTTTGAGACGCGATTACTACAGATTCCAGCTTCATGTGGGCGAGTTGCAGCCCACAATCCGAACTAAGGACAGGTTTAGGAGATTGCCTTCACCTTTCGGTGTTGATACCCATTGTCCTGACCATTGTAGCCCGCGTGTAGCCCGGATAATTCGGGGCATGCTGACCTACCGTTGCCCATTCCTTCCTCCTCTTTAGCAGAGGCGGTCCCAACAGTGTCCCCACCATCCCGGAGGACATGCTGGCAACTGTTGGCGTGGGTCTCGCTCGTTGCCTGACTTAACAGGATGCTTCACAGTACGAACTGACGACGGCCATGCACCTCCTCTCAGCTAGTCAAGCAGAGTCTTCAACCCGGCTATCATTCAGCTGTCTTATCCGGTGAGCTTCCCGGCGTTGAGTCCGATTAAACCGCAGGCTCCACCTGTTGTGGTGCTCCCCCGCCAATTCCTTTAAGTTTCAGCCTTGCGACCGTACTTCCCAGGCGGCACGTTTCACGGTTTCCCTTCGGCACCTCGGTGACTCGTGGTCACCGATACACCTAACGCGCATCGTTTACAGCTGGGACTACCCGGGTATCTAATCCGGTTTGCTCCCCCAGCTTTCGTCCCTCACTGTCGGAGCCGTTCTAGTGAGACGCCTTCGCCACAGGTGGTCCCCCAAGGATTACAGGATTTCACTCCTACCCCTGGAGTACCTCTCACCTCTCCCGGTCCCTAGGTTGCCAGTATCTCCTGAACGCCCATCGGTTGAGCCGATGGATTTCCCAGGAGACTTAACAACCAAGCTACGGACGCTTTAAGCCCAGTAATAGTGGCCACCACTCGAGCCGCCGGTATTACCGCGGCGGCTGGCACCGGTCTTGCCCGGCTCTTTCTTCACCAGTTTTTTGCACTGGCGGACAGCCCGAATTTACGGGCACTCGGGGTTCCCTTATCACGATTTCTCGCATTGTAAAGTTTTCGCGCCTGCTGCGCCCCGTAGGGCCTGGATTCGTGTCTCAGAATCCATCTCCGGGCTCTTGCTCCCACAACCCGTACCGATCAAAGGCTTGTTGGGCCGTTACCCCAACAACAACCTAATCGGCCGCAGACCCATCCTGTGGCGGCGGACCTTTGAGCTAGGGGGCATTCCAGCCACCCTAACCTATGGGGTATTATCCCCAGTTTTCCGGGGTTATCCCCCTCCACAGGGTAGGTTGTCCACGTGTTACTGAGCAGTGCGCCGAGGTCTTGCACCTCTCGACTCGCATGGCTTAATCGAACCCCGATAGCAGTGGCCTCTGGCAGGATCAACCAGAATTCAAGTTTAAAGCACACTTTACTGAAAATTTCGAGGAATTAGCGGTTACCAAACAAATTTCCGCATTGCCAGTACCAACGTCAGAACCAAGGCCGGCGTTGCCGGCGTATTTGGCTCTCCATCACAGAGGGTATAATCATACGCATTATCGGTATATAACCATTGCGACTTTGCCCTGCAAAGCAGCATGGTCATGGGGATTCCTTCAGAGAGAATCCGATCGCATCGGGGGACGTTCATAAGGCCACTGTGAGCCGGCCTTCATCGACCCTTTCAGCGTATCAGAACCGGAGATGTTCTCGCAGCAGGGTCCGGTTCATCATCGTAATTTGAGGAACTACATGTTGTTTTTGATGCTATATGAACCTTGTTCCTCATCTTTCAAAGGAACACGGTTCGCATCATGCAACCCGGAATGCCGGCAGGATCGCCGTAATTCCAGGGCATTGGAACCATATTAAGTAACCATGACTGCTATAAAAAGACTTCGCCCTTTCCAGGGATCTCGTGTGAACATTCTGGTCGAAACCATACTGGCAGGGCAAAAACCCTTGATCATGGGCAAGAGATTCGCGCAGATTTTGGGGAACATAGTGACGAAACGCCATCACTGGACCGTTTTACCTCACTCTGCGCGGCACGAACGCACCATGATCTCTCCGAAAAACTCCTCCTGCCAGAGGGTGAGTTTTCCTTCCGACATCAGAAAGAGGAGGGGTATGTAGACATCATAGATTCTTTTCCCCAGCAGCGCGGCCAGTTCATGGAGGGTAACCACGCCGTTTTTCGTAATCGTCTCCTCGCACTGGCACAGTACCGTCGTTGCCGCTTCCAGATACCCTTCCTCATGCGCGATCCCGACCACCTCTTCAACATCGATCACATCCATCGAGAAGGTCGACCGGAACCGCTGACGCCGCCGCTGCTCTTTCTCTGCATTCTTCAGCTCAAGGATCAGCTCAAACAGGGTGACCGGACGTTTCCGGAGATTTTTCCGATCCAGCCGCCGCCTGATCTCTCGCTCGAGCTGGTCGATTGGCCCCCCTGCCCCTTCCGGGAAATCATCTTCGATACCGAATCCCTCATCGTCATCCGGCACCTCCTCATCTTCCGCATCCCCAGAAATGTCAAGGTATTCAGATTTCATACGGAGCAGAATGGCGGCATAAAACAGTGTTCTGCCCGATATGCGGAGATCGAGCTCCTTTCTCCGTTCAAGTTCTGAAAGAAACCGGTCTGTCACCTCCACGATATCGATATTCCAGGGATCGATCTCTCCCCGTTCGGCCATCTGCACCAGGATCTCGACCGGCTCTTCAGACATCCGCCCTGACTCCGGTAACAAATGAACTCTTGTCAGGAAGCAGGGTCACCCCAAGGATACGGTCTGCCCCTTCGATCATCGGTTTCCTGAGCGATACCGTGATAAACTGCGACGTGGGGGAGAGCTCCCGGATCATCGCACTGATCCGCTCAACGTTTGCTCCGTCAAGAGACATGTCCACTTCATCAAACGCATAGAATGGTGCAGGGATATGCTGTTGTATCGAGAAGATGAAGGCCAGGGTAGTGAGCGACTTTTCGCCTCCTGAAAGAGCTGACAGCAGATGGACCGGTTTGTCGCGCGGCTGCACGGCAAACGAAAGGCCCCCGGAGAAAGGATCTTCTTCGTTCTCGAGGATGAGGCGTCCGCTCCCGCTCGTGAGCCGGGCAAAGATGTCGCGGAAGTTCGCATCGATGGCCTTAAAGGCGTCCATGAACGCTTCATACTTCATCGTTTCGAAGCGCTCGATCCGTTCGAGCAGCGTCGATCGCTCCCGCGAGAGGATCTCCTTCTTCTCTCTCCGCTCCACCACCCGCTGTTCAACACGGTCGTACTCCTCGATAGCAAGCATGTTCACCGCCCCTATCTTTCTCATTGCAGCAGATGCCTCGGAGATTCCATCCTCTATCTCCCCAAGGGTGAGATCAGTGGTGGTGCCCCCTACTTCAGCCCGGAGCTGATCGATCTCGCTTGAAAGGGCCGCTTTGCGGGCCACCAGTGCATCCCGCTGCACCCGAATCCGTTCGGAAGCGAGATCGAACTCAAGGATCCTCTTCTCAGATTCACGTATGGCATCCGATACCTGGCCGTGGCGGGCACGGAGTTGTTCGAGTTCCCCTGAGAACTCTTTCTGCCGCTCCTCAATCCCCTTTATCACCTCCTTCCCAGCCTCGATCTGGTCTTTTGCTGCTGCCGTATCGCTATCGATCTGCTGGTTTGCCCGGGTAATGCGGTCTGCCTCTGAGGTCAACTCCTCAACACGGGAGCCAAAATGCTGCCGCTCCCGGGAGAGATCGTTGATATCCGACTCCTTGTTCCGGAGCCGCCGCTCGATGTCATCGAACTCCCGTCTCTTCTTCTCGAACTGGTCGGTGAGCGCAGGAATATCGGTATCATCCAGCCTCTTTTTGAGCTGCTCCATCCTCCTGGTGAGCTGAGTAATCTCCCCGGTAGTCGTGTCCAGGGAAGCCTCAAGTGCCGCCAGGTCTGCAGTGCCCCCCTTCACCTCCTCTATGATCTCCTGGAGGTCTGCCGCGACCCGTTCGCGTTCCTGGAGATATCCATCAGATTGTTTCAGGAGTTCCTCGGAGGTGATAGTCAGGCGTTGCAATTCCTGTTCGATCTGGGCTCGTTTTCCCCTGAGTGCCTCCACCTCTGTACTCCCGTGAGTAATGGCGCTCTCAAGATCTCCCATGTCTGACTTCAGTCCCTCTGCATGCTGGCGGAGACGCCCTATCTCGTCCTCGACCGCCGCACCAAATCCACGGACCGCCTTCTTGAACGAACCACCCGTCATGGCCCCGCTCTTCTCAAGCAGTTCCCCCTCGGGGGTTACCATCCGGTATTTCCCCAAAAGCCTCCTGCCAACCTCAAGCGACTCCACCACCATGGTGCCGCCGAATACCACCCGAAACGCCGGTTCAAACTGCGGTTTGAACTCAAGCATCCTTACCGCAGGGCCGATGATCCCCTTCCCCCCGGCTTCCGGAATTGGCCCGGGTTTCAGCTTCGAAAGAGGAAGGAAGGTGAGCCTCCCCAGTTTCTGGTCTTTCAGATATCGGATTGCAGACGTTGCCACTCCATCATCCTCAACCACCACGTAGTGGAGCTTCGCGCCCGCAGCCACGTTCAGGGCAGTCGTATATTCGGGAGGAGCCTTCCCCAGCTGGGCGATGGTCCCGTAGACCCCATCCATCGCGAGGACTGCTTCGAGTGCCCGGCTTGCCGGCTCTCCCCGTGCCTGTTGCTGGGCTTCGAGACGTACTGCCTCCTGCTCGATAGTACGGAGTTCGTCCCTGGTCCGTTCGAGAGAGGCCCGCTTGGCAAACAAAGAAGCCTCGGATGAAGAGATCTGCCGTTCGATACCACTCTTATCTGACAAAAGAGCATTGATCTGCTCTCTCTCCTGCAGGTTCTGCCCTTCACGGGAGGTGGTCTCGGTATCAAGAGCACGGATCCGCTCCTCAAGTCGCTCCCGTTCAGACGTCCGCATCCGTCTCTTTTCGAGAAGGAGATCCTTCTGGTGCAGGATGGTCGAGCGGTCCCCCTTCTTTGCCTCGATCGACTGCATCAGGGAAAAGAGCTCATCCCGTGCTCCTTCGACATCCCTGCTCTGGTTCTGTATCGCTGCCTCCAACTTCGCGATCTGCCCCTTTGCCGCAGCGGCTTCCATGGCAAGATTGGTCCGATCGATGGTCAGCTCCCGGATGGTCTGGCTGCATTCGGTTATCCGCCCTTCCGCCCGTTTGATGTCAAGGAATACCCGGTTCATTCCCTCCAGGTTTCCTTCCTTCTCCTTCTTCAAACGCAGGATGGTCTGCTCGGCAAGCCGGATGGACCCCTTTGCCTCTTCGAGATCAGCGATCAGTTTCAGGTATTCTGACCCGCTCTTCTGATTGATCTGCCTGGTGAGATCCTCAAGATCGGCAAGGAGGTACGATCGTTCATTCTCCTCGAGGCTCCGGTCAGATCCGGCCCGTTCCAGCAGGATCTCCTGCTCCTTTTCTGCCTGGAGAACGGTTGAGAGTTCCTTCTCCTTCGAATGCAGGAAGGCGGCAGCCCTGCAGTTCTCAAACATGCGGAGCTGCTCCTCCCATTTCCGATACAAGAGCGCCTGTTCACGTTCTCTGGACAGGGTGGTGAGACGTTCCCCCAGCTCAGCGAGCAGGATCTCTTCCCTTTCAATTCGTTCTCTCACCACCTCCAGTTCCCGGATAGCCTGATCTTTCTTTGCATCGAACTCAGAGACACCGGCAATCTCGTCAATGATCTTGCGCCGCTCAAAATCACTCATTTCGATGATCCGGGTGATATCGCCCTGCATGACGACATTGTACCCGTGTGGTTTGATCCCGAACTTCGAGAGAAACTCGGTCACTTCCGACTGCTTGCAGAGCTTCTCGTTCAGATAATTGTAGCTATAGTAACCACTTCCCGTTTTTTTGATCCTCCTGCGGATCTTCGTCCCGTCAGAAAAAGAGAGGGACACTTCCGCAGTGGGTTTAGCCGAATTGAGATTGATCAGGTCGGTCAGCTTCTCAGCCCGGAGCGTACGGGAGGAGGAGAGGGCGAGGACAAAGAGGATGCTATCGATGATGTTGCTCTTCCCCGATCCGTTTGGGCCGGATATGACTGTGAAACCCTCAAAAAAAGGGATTTTCGTCTTCTTCAAAAAAGATTTGAAATTATCGATCTCGAGCTCAGTGATGTGCAACGATCTTTTCTCCCATCACTTTTTCGCTGAATCTTTCTCTTCATCCTCGGCGACAATGAGATCATTCTTCTTTCCCGAACCTTCGGATTGCTTTGCTTTCTTTGAATAGGAGGCGGATGCAACGATGTAGTCGCTCGATTTCCGGCGTTCGGGTTTCAACGTGCCATCGGTCTGCATGATCAGATCCATCTTTTCAGGCTCGGGTGGGGCTGCCTTGACCACCGGCGGACGTTTCGGGATGATAACCGTGCTTCCCGCTGCACCCGCTGCTGCCTGAGTGCCAGCCTGAACGCTCATCTCTTTGATCTTGTTCAACCGCATGACAATTGACTTAAGGTCAAGGAGTTCATCGGTCAACCCCTTCACCAGTGCTTCCAGCTCCCGCCCTTTCTTCTCCAGTGCCGATATTCGCTCTTCAGGGGTGGCGCCTGGCATGCTCTCCTTCTTTGGTAGATCCATATCCTTCTCCTTCTGATCAGGGATGCTCTTCCGCAGGGATGTACGAACGTCCTCTGGCATCATCAGAACCCTCATTGATAACATTGCTTGATCCCCTATAATAGTTATGCCCCATTCAATGGGTTATTTTGGCCTGTACTATCAGAAATCCTTCATTTTTGAGGGGTATGGGGTAATGTTCTGCCAATGCCCCACGATCCCCTCATGCCCTGGGAGAATGCGACACCGCCTTCATATTTCACCATCCATATCCATTCAACGCCCTTTTTTCATCGGGAGAGAAAAAAGTATTACCTGATCAACGCCGACCTTTTTAACCATGACATATCTGGCCACAACGGATTATGAAATATCTTCCATCATCGAGAAAGAGCGGCTCCGGCAGCAGAACGGCCTTGAGCTGATCGCGTCGGAGAACCTTGTCAGTAAAGCAGTTCTCGAGGCAATGGGATCGGTCATGACCAATAAGTACGCCGAAGGTTACCCGGGAAAACGGTACTACGGCGGCTGTGAATTTCATGACATGGCCGAGAACCTTGCCAGGGACCGGCTGAAGGAGCTGTTCGGGGCAGAGCATGCAAACGTCCAGCCCCATTCAGGGACACAGGCCAACATGGCCATCTACTTTGCCGTCATGGAATGTGGCGATCCGCTCATGAGCATGAGCCTCGCCCAGGGCGGACATCTCTCTCATGGGTCACCGGTCAGCTTCAGTGGCCGGTTGTACCAGGTGACCCAGTACGGAGTGGACCTCAAGACCGAGACGATTGACTACGGCGTGGTTGAGGAGATAGCCCGCAAGGTCAGACCAAAGGTGATCGTCTGCGGGGCAAGTGCCTATCCAAGGACCATCGATTTTTCAGCCTTCCAGGAGATTGCTGAACAGGTCGAAGCCATCTGCATGGCAGACATCGCCCATATCGCGGGTCTCTGCGCCACCGGGATGCACGAATCCCCGGTTGGCATCGTTGACTTTACCACCACGACCACCCATAAGACGCTTCGCGGACCGAGAGGCGGAGCGATCATGTGCGACGCAGAGAATGGCCCAAAGATCGACAAGGCAGTCTTCCCTGGCATGCAGGGGGGTCCTCTGATGCACATCATTGCTGCGAAGGCCGTCTGCTTCAAAGAGGCGCTCAGGCCCTCGTTCCGTGAATACAACCGCCAGATCGTGAAGAACTCCCAGGCAATGGCAACGGTTCTTGCCGATGAAGGCCTTCGCCTTGTCTCCGGCGGCACCGATAATCACCTCATCCTCCTCGATCTGACCAATCTCGGCCTTACCGGGCTCGAAGCAGAGGTGGCGCTCGGAAAAGCCCATATTACCGTCAATAAAAATACCATTCCAAATGAGAGCAGGAGCCCGTTCGTCACCAGCGGTCTCCGCATCGGAACCCCCGCTGTCACCACCCGCGGGATGAGAGAGGAGGAGATGCGGCGGATCGGACATTATATAGCCACTGTGCTCAAAGACATCAAAAACGAAGCAACAATCAAAAAAGTAGGGGCAGAAGTGCATGAGATGGCACAACGCTTCCCTCTTTATCCTGAATGATATGATCCTCGATGGTAAGAAAGTCCAGGAAAAACGGCTCGAGATCTTAAAAGAGCAGATCGATGAGTCCGGGTTTTCTCCCCGGCTCGCCACCGTTATCGTTGGGAATGACCCCGCATCCGAACTGTACGTTCGGATGAAACACCGGGCATGCGAACAGGTCCATATCGGTTCCGTTGGCGTCTCTCTCCCAGAGCGTGCGGGCACAAAAGAGGTGATCCGGGAAGTCCAGGTGCTCAACAGGGATCCGGACATATCAGGGATTCTGGTCCAGCTCCCGCTCCCTTCCCACATCGACACCATGCAGGTGATCGAAGCGGTCCTGCCGGAGAAGGATGTTGACGGATTCCACCCGGCAAACCTCGGCCGTCTCTTTGCCGGAACCCCGATCTTCTCCCCCTGTACCCCTCAGGGAATCATGACGCTCCTCAACGAATACCAGATTGAAACGGAAGGCATGCATGCCGTGGTCATGGGGAGATCAATCGAGGTGGGTCGACCAATGGCAGCACTCCTCCTCTCCGCCAATGCCACGGTGACCATCACCCATTCGAAAACCCGGGATCTCCCGCTCATCACCAGGCAGGCCGATCTCCTGGTGGTCGCCATCGGTAAACCACGATACGTCGGGCCCTCGTTTGTAAAAGAGGGAGCGGTGGTGATCGATGTCGGCACCAACAGGATCGACGGCGTTCTCTGCGGTGACGTTGACTTTGACCGGGTCAAAGACCACACCTCCGCGATCACGCCTGTCCCTGGGGGTGTCGGGCCGATGACCATTGCATCCCTGATGGAGAACACCTTCCTCGCTGCGAAGCGGTCCCTATGCACCGGTGTGTGGTAAAGGGTATACCGATCGGGGAGGGATTCCCGGTCCGGTTGATGGGAGTCATCAACTGCAGCCCCGAGTCATTTTTTCATGGATCCTATGTCATGCCGGGATCCATCCTGAAACGCGCTGAGGAAATGGTCTCTCTCGGTGCGGATATCATCGACATAGGCGCGAGAAGCACTGCGCCACGGTCTCCCCCGATAAGTGTGGCAACTGAAGCTGAACGGCTTTCTGCTGCACTCGCTGAGCTGGATGGGACCGGTATCCCGGTCTCTGTGGACACCATGCATTGTGCAGTGCTCGAGTGTGCTCTCTCCCATGACATCCATGCCGCCAATGATATCTCGGGATTCGCCAATCCAGCCTACGCCCGCATCGTTGCAGATGCAGGACTGCCGGCTCTCCTTATGGCATCAGAGAACATGCCGGGTGATGCGACAAATTTCAGAGAGACGCTTGCAAACTTATCGCGGATCGTTAATCGTTGTGCAGATGCAGGGGTATCCTCGTATATCCTCGATCCAGGAATAGGGCTCTGGACCTCGCAACGGAGCACAGCCCTGGACTGGGAAATCTGCCGGCACTTTGAGCAGTGTTCCCAGTTCGGCAGGCCGCTCCTGGCAGCGGTCTCCCGAAAGACCTTTCTCGGAGAACCGGATGGCCGCCCGCCCGAGATGCGCCTTCCAGCGTCCCTCGGGATCACGGCCCTGCTCATCCAGAAAGGGGCAGATATGATCAGAACCCATGATGTCAGGGAGACTGCCGAGGTTATCAGGATGGCATCACGGATGGTGGGGAGAGTATGACCAGTTTCCTGACCGTGGGAATAAAGACACGGATCATCTGCGAGGGGGATACCCTGGCCGAAGCACTCGTTGAAGGGATCACTCTGTCGGAAGCAGGATACCTGGCAGAAGGTGACATCATTGTGGTGGCGGAGAGTGCAGTCGCTACAAGCGAGGGAAGGATTGTACGCCTGGATACGGTAATCCCCGGGCCTGATTCTCTTGTCCTCGGAGCGAAGTATGGCATCGATCCCCGGCTTGCTGAAGTGGTAAGAACCGAGAGCGATGAGATCATCGGAGGAATCCCGGGACACCTGCTCTGCATGAAGGGCGGCACCCTTCTTCCCAATGCCGGTGTCGATGCATCCAATGCCCCCCCCGGTTGTGTCGTGCTGCTCCCCAGAGATCCGGACAGGAGTGCCCGTGATATCAGGCAGGAACTGGAGCGCAGGACAGGGGTGCGGACAGGGGTCATCATTGCAGACTCCCGGACTCATGCGATGCGATCAGGGTGCAGCGGGGTTGCTATCGGTTGTTCGGGTATCCCTTCGGTGATCGATGCACGGGGACAGCCTGACCTCTTTGGAAGACCCCTTGAAGTCACCAGGAAAGCACTTGCGGACAATATCGCCTCTGCTGCCGAGATCGTGATGGGAGAGGCCGCAGAGTCAACACCGGCAGCCCTTATCCGCGGACTGGGGATCCCTATCGGTGACTATGAAGGGATCGAATCGATTGCCGCCGAAGACTGTCTCTTTATGGGCCTGCTGGCCGGTCTGAAGGGGAAGTAACGGGACCCCGGGACAGGAAGAAGGAGTGTGCCCGATCCAACCTTTTTCCATGAAAATCACTTCATAATTTTCATAATGTATGCCCGTATCCCGAAATCGGGGCTCATAGGAGGTTTATATGAAAATGCCTCCGGCATTTTCATTCTCTATGCTTGTGTCACGAAGGGAATCATTCAGTTTTTTTAATTTTACCTCACCAGTTCTGAACATCAGGGAGATTTATGGGGTTTCGCCATAGAGAGAGTCATACGCTGTTTCTCATTGAGAGCGCTTGTCGGTGTCCCGGAACATCGAAGGGCGAAGACGGACAGCCGGAGAACAAGTGAGGAGAGCCCCCCGCTCATTCCGTTCCGGAGGTGTCCCTTACTACCCTGACCCTTCCCTTGTCAGCGGAGAGGACGAAGCCGAGCTCGTGCAGGTACCGGCTGCTCATTCCCTTTCCATGGATGAGCAGCTCCACGAGGTCTTCGCGCTCATCAATATCAGTATGGATGAGAAAAGAATCCACCACCTCGCAGGAGAGCCCACATTCTTCTGCAATGCGGAGATGTTTCTCAAAACTCATACCGTAGTAGCTGACCCGGAAGCGGTCTGCGGAGGAGAGATAGATGGCATTCGTGCCTCCCCCCGTTCCCGGCACGATGGCCATGTCTGCTTCTGTCTCAACCATCCTTCGAATGGCAGGGCCTGAAGCGAGGGCGACGTCAGCCATGATGATCAGGAGGGGTCCGGGAGTCTTTTCCAGGTACTCATTGATCGACTCGTTCAACCCGCCAGGATGGGTGATCACCTGCAGACCATTGAAGAAGAACGGTTCTGTACCAAGGAGAAATGGTTCGCATCCTGCGTCCCGTACCGCCACCACGACATCGCACAGCATCATCTGGGCAAATTTTTCCCTCTCGGGGAGTTCAAGGACGCAGGAGAGCCTGGTCTTGGGATTCCTTGGTTTGAAAGGGATCAGAGCAGGGACTGACATTTCACTACAACACTACGTGCAGGCCAAATAAATAAATCACGCATCAAGGAAAAGGCGCTCCCTGCCGGCCATCCTGAGAGTAATTGATGAGAGAACGTTGATACCGTTCCTCTCATATTTTTTCTTCAGAGAATGGTATCCTGGCATGTTCCAACATCAGGGCCATTCCCATGCCGGAGGAATTTTTATCCCGAAACGCCCAGATCAACTACCATATCACATGGCTCCTCACCTTCTGACCTACACACGAAACGTCTTTCTCCCGCTCACCACGGTCTGCCATAACCGGTGCGGATACTGCATCTTCCGGACACCGGTCCGGGAGGGATGCATTATGAGCCAGGGCGAGGTGGAATCAATTCTTGCTGCCGGAGCATCCGCAGGGTGTACCGAGGCTCTCTTCACGTTCGGCGAACGCCCTGGTTTGGAACGGGGATTCACGGAACAGATCGTGCGATATGGTTATTCTGATATCCTCGATTATTGCTATGACCTGTGCCTGCTGAGTATTGAGCACGGTCTTCTTCCCCATACGAATGCCGGTATCATGACGAGAGATGAGATGGAGCGGTTCCGCGAGGTGAATGCCAGCATGGGCCTCATGCTGGAGACTACGGCTGATCTGCCGGCGCATGCCAACTCCCCCGGAAAAAATCCCGCTACCCGGATACAGATGATCGAAGAGGCCGGAAGCCTGAAGATCCCGTTCACAACCGGGCTTCTCCTTGGCATCGGTGAGACGATGGAAGACAGGGAAGAATCCCTGATGGTGATCAGGGACCTTCACCGGAGATATGGTCACATACAGGAAGTAATTCTCCAGAACTTCTGTGCAAAAGAAGGAACGGTGATGGAGCGATCCAGCAGTATCGACCCGGAAGAGATGTGCCTTGTCATACGGATGGCAAAAGATATCCTCCCTTCGAGCATCGCGGTCCAGATCCCGCCTAATCTTGCCGATGCACGGCACCTCATCCGGTGTGGCGTTGACGACCTCGGAGGAATCTCCCCGGTAACCATCGACTTCGTCAATCCCGAGCACCCATGGCCTGCACTTGAACATCTGAAAGCTATTGCCGGAGCATCGATCTTACAAGAGCGCCTCTGCATCTATCCGGGATTTATTGAAAAGGGATGGTACCACCCGCGGCTGGAACCCCTTATTAGGAGACTGGAACAACATATAGAATGCGAGCGTGTAGCGTGAAACAGGGTATCCCGGTCTATGCAGGAAAGGCAAAGTCATTGTATCGCACCGATAAGGACGGTGAGCTCCTTGTCGTGTTCAGGGATGACATCACCGCGTTTGATGGGGGAAAGAAAGATGTCCTTTCAGAGAAAGGAAGTCTGAACGCACAGGTATCGGCACGGCTCTTCTCCCTCCTTGGGGAACACCGTATCCCCACCCACTTCATCCGCCTTATTGACAATGCAACCATGCTTGTCCGGGAACTTGAGATGATCCCGCTCGAGGTGATTGTGAGAAATATTGCGGCAGGATCCATGGTCAGAAACTACCCCGTCAGGGAAGGGACCCCGCTTGACCCCCCCGTCATCGTGATCGATTACAAGGACGATTCCCGCCATGATCCCATGCTCAACGATGACCTCATTATCGCGATGAAACTCCTGTCGCGAGAGGAGCTCGCCCGGGTGAAAGACCTCGCGCTCAAGGTCAATATCATCCTCTCCCGGTTCTTTGAGGCCAGGGGGATGATCCTTGTCGATTTCAAGCTGGAATTCGGGAAATACCGGGGGGAGATCCTCGTCGGAGACGAGATCAGCATGGACTCGATGCGCCTCTGGGATGCGAAAACAAAGGGATCCCTTGACAAAGATGTGTACCGGTTCGAAAAAGGTGATGTGCTTGCCGTCTACCGGCAGGTGACTGAAAAAGTCCTGAAGAGAGGAGATAATCCATGATATTCCTTGCAAAAATCACGATCGGCCTGAAAGAAGGCATGCTTGACCCGGAAGCACTTGCTATCCGGCATGCCCTCGGAAACCTTGGATTTGCGACCGAGGAACTCCGGACAAAAAAACTCTTCCTCGTCCGTTTTGATGCCGCTGATGCCAGAGAAGCGGAAGAGAAAGCAAAGGGGATGTGTGAGCGGCTGCTCGCAAATCCCGTCATACACCATTTCGAGGTAGAGGTCCACCGATGAGGTTTGCTGTCATCCAGTTCGGGGGCAGCAACTGTGATCGCGACGCCCACTATGTCCTCTCAGATATCTGCGGGGTGGACTGTGACCTTGTGTGGTACAAGGATCGCCTCTCCCGACCGTATGATGCGGTGATCCTGCCGGGAGGTTTCTCGTACGGTGATTATCTGCGAGCCGGGGCCATCGCTGCCCGGACCCCTGTCATGAAGGAAGTGACCGCTCACGCAGAGAAAGGGGGCCTGGTCCTTGGCATCTGCAACGGGGCTCAGATCCTTGCCGAGAGCGGGCTCGTCCCCGGGGTGTTCACCATCAATGCGTACCCTAAGTTCATCTGCAGGAGTGTCCACCTCAGGGTAGAGACAACAGATTCGCCGTTCACCTCACGCTACAAGAGCGGTGACGTGCTGCAAATCCCCATCGCTCACAAGGAGGGAAGGTACGTGATTCCTGAAGATCAGCTATCCGAGTTGAACGAACGGGGGCAGATCGCATTCAGATTCTGTGATGAGTCAGGAAATCTCACCCCTGAGAGCAACCCGAACGGGGCTCTTGAGCACATCACCGGCGTTCTCAACAAGAACCGCAATGTCCTTGCCATGATGCCGCATCCTGAACGGGCTTCAGAGGAGATCCTCTCTTCAGATGACGGGAAGAAGATCTTTTTATCAATGATCTCCCATATCGAGCATGCGAAAGGAGTGACCTGCTGATGACAGAAGAAGGGGATCAGGAGGAGCAAGCGATCCTTACCTGGGCCAGGAATTATGCAAAGAAACATCACTGGGTTCTTAATCCTGATGAGAAAAAACTCGGCATTGTGATCAGGGGTCTTGCCCGGAACAAGCAAAAATACGGAGAGCAGTACTGCCCCTGCAGGCTCAGGTCAGGGGATAAGGAGAAGGATGCAGCGATCATCTGCCCCTGTATCTATCACAAGGAAGAAGTGGAGAATGACGGAAGCTGCCACTGCAGGCTGTATTTCCGCCAAGACGCATCTAACGAATGATTTGACTTCACATCATGTTGTTTGGGTCCCATCACCCTGAAGCAGTAATGTTCAGGAAAGAATCGGTGATAAAGGCAGGATCTATCGAACCGGGGACCATACCAAGATTACGAGGGGGTACCTCCCGGGGCATACCATTGCTTTCAGGACACATGATGCACTGATGCTTAAAAGTCACCTTTTTTTTTGTTCATGCCAAATATTACGTGGTAAATCGTATAAAGACCAATAATAATCGCAACCACGTAGGCAAGGGCTGCGAGATAGAAGACAAAGTCAGGTATCCTGACATCAGCCACCGTTATCACCAGTGACGACCCGACCACCACACCGGCAACGATCAGTCCGATCAGGATCTTGTCACTCGTCCGGTCAAGCGACTGCTGGAGCCGGAGGATATCCGAATCAACAATATCGATCTTGATGGTGCCGGTGGAGAGCTGCCGGAGTGTTTTGTTGATGACCCGGGGCATCTCGAGCATACCATCAACTGTCTCGAGGACCGAGTGACTTGCCCGGTACAGATACTGGTCGATGAAGTTCTCCCGCCGGGCAAGCCTCCTGACATACGGTTCTGCCTTCTCCCCGAAGTTGAACTTCGGGTCGAGCGTAACACCAAGATCGAGCACCATGATGATTACCTTGAGCATGAGCATCAGGTTCTGCGGCATCCTGATATGGTTTTTCCTCATGGTATCGGTCAGTCCCCTGCTCATGTTGATGAAACTGTATTGGCCGACTGACGCTCCTTCGGCTTCCAGCATCGCACGGTAGAGATCGTCCCTGAGCTGATCACGCACGGTCTCATCGATGGAAATACCAAGATGCTCAAGTGCCTTGATCATCATCTCGGGATCCATCTGCATCATCGCGACAAGGAGATGGGTGAAATAGAACCGGCGTTCGGGATAGATGATCCCGACAATCCCGAAATCCAGGAAGGTTATCGTCCCATCCCTTGACACGAGAAGATTTCCGGGGTGGGGATCACCATGAAAAAAACCATCCTCAAAGATCTGTTGCAAATATGCATAGAATCCGCGGTCTGCAATCTCCCTTGGATCCACCCCCATACCACGAATCTCATCTACATGGTCGATTCGCACCCCCTCAATATACTCCATGACGAGGAGATTTCGGGTACTCTGCTCCCAGAAGATCATGGGGACTCTGATCTTTTTGAGATCCATCATATTCTTTCGGAGGCGATCCGCATTCCGCCCATCATTGATAAAATCGAGTTCCTGCCGGATCTGGGCTGCGAAATCCCGGACAATCCCCTGTGGATTGTAAACAGCATAGTGAGGGTAATAATACTCGATTCTTGCAGCCAGAGACTCAAGGATAAGAATATCGGTCTCAATCACCTCTTTTATGCCCGGACGCTGCACTTTCAGGACAACCGGGGTACCATCAGAGAGCTTCGCCCGATGCACCTGTGCGATGGAAGCAGATGCCAGAGGTGTTTCTTCAATCTCAAGAAAGCAATCCTTATGGTGTGGGCACTCCCTCTCAATCACTTCCCTGATCTCGCTGAATGGCAGAGGTGCACTATGGTCCTGAAGGACTTTCAACTCCCCAATCATTTCTGGTGGAAGAAGGTCTTGCCTGGTCGAGAGGATCTGGCCAAGTTTTACGTAGGTGGGGCCTAGCTCCTCGATTGCCATCCGCAACCGCTGGTAGACCGAGGTGACAGATTCGATGTCACACTCACTGCACCTCCTGAACCGGTAGGTCCCGGGAAAGAGTTTCTGGACAAAAGAGCCGAACTGATACTTGAAGAGGATATCAGCGATCTGCCAGTATCTCCTGAATCTTGTCACCATCCGGTTCACTTCACCTGTATTGAATAGTACCTTGGAAAGATATTATTCCCTTTCTCTTCATGATGGCAGATGAAAGGTAGTGGGAAAAAAGTTCAGGATGCCTGGTAACAGGGAAAAAGAGATTCCTCACTTACCGGTGGGTGAAATACGCCGTTATCCTGTCGCCGGTAGTATCATCGATCCGGGCAAATCCCACCCGTTCAAACTGTAGTACCGATCCTGCCTCTCTCATCACACCCGTCTCGCAGACCCCCTCAACATCGCCTTCTGGGGTTCGGAGCACACAAGGCAATGCGCAATCTGCCGGCAACCACTGGATGATAGGGGCCTTCGCTTCCCGGGCTTCCGATAACTGATCCCCGGCATAGGTGAACAGGTATCCCCGTTCATCGTAAGATACCTTGACATTGAAGAGATCTTTTAAGCGTATCAGAGACGGATGTTTCTCAAGCTCCTGCCGCGGGAGCAGAACGGTTCCCGTGAACGGCAGGACCCTGGTGCCTCTCTCAGGTTCGTTCGGGTGCAGGAGAGCCCGGGCAACGTGATGCGGTGCATCCCTGATAGCAGCGCCAACAGGGTGGGGAACAAAGAAATACCGGTTTGCTACCGGATCTACGATCATCCGGTTCTGGGCATAGAGGTTGTCCCAGGAAAAGGAGATATCGGTCTCCCCGATTCCTATATCGAGGACTGCCTGGCGGACCGCTTCAGGGGAGATACCCCTCCGGGACAGCGCCCTGAGTGTGCCGAGCCGGATGTCATCCCACCCCTCGTATTCACCTGATGCAATTCCCTGTCGCATCTGGGATGTGGAGAGAACAACGCCCTCGATCCCCATCCGCCCATAGTGACGATATACCGGGACGTCCCACCCAAAATAATCGAAAATATATCGTTGTCTCCGTGTGTTTGCAATATGATCCTTGCCACGAATAACATGCGTTACCCCCAGGAGATGATCATCCACCGCAACAGTGAAGTTCATCAGGGGATAGACCACCGCGTCGATTCGGGGATGAAGGGGCTGGTGAAGGATGCGGAACGCCGGAAAGTCCCGCATCGCCGGATCCGGATGGTCGAGATCGGTCCGGACTCTGACCGAAGCTTCTCCTTCGTAGAACTCCCCCGCCAGCATCTTATCAAAGAGTGAGAGATTCTCCTCGACTGAGAGCGAACGGCAGGGACAGGCAGTCTTCTTCTGTTTCAGCTGCCTGAACTGCTCATTTTCACAGGTACAGACATAGGCTCCCCCGCGCTCGATCAGTTCCTTTCCGTAGCGGTAATAGCGATCAAAACGATCGCTCTGGTAAACGACCTCATGGACGGTGATCCCAAGCCATTCGATATCCCTGATCACCATCCCATACGCTTCGGGATCAACCCTCTTGGGATCGGTATCTTCAATCCGGAGGATGTATTTTCCGCCGTATCGTTTTACATACGCATCGTTGAGAACGGCAGCTCGTGCATGCCCCAGGTGCAGCGGCCCGCTGGGATTCGGAGCAAACCGCATCACGACACCATGGTCTGCCTTCTCAAGACCGGGGAGCTCCTTTACATGTACTTTGGGCCGGGACATATCTTCGGCAACATCAGGGGCCAGGGCACGGAGCTGTTGCTCCCGTTCGGCCGGCGAGAGAGCCGCAACCTGAGAAAGCACCTCGTCCAGGAGCGCAGAGACTTCCCTGGCCCTCGAGCGGAATTCGGGATGCTTCCCCATGACCATGCCTATCACCGTCCCCGGCTTGGGCAGACTCGAATGTTTCACCGCATTCTGGAGAGCAAAAACCAGCAGGATATTCCGGAGATTGTCTTCCATGTTCAATAACTCCGGGAAAGAAAATAATCGGCCAGATCGGAGAGGAGTTGTTTCTCTTCCGAATCAGGGAGAATGCTGATACGTTTCTTCCCGTTTTTAATCAGATCACGGGCTGACATCCTGACCTCTTCGAGAACACCAAGGGATTCAAGTTTTTTTATGATGGCATCAACCTCTGCAGGGGAGAGGTCGCGGCGGAACTCTGACAGGTCAAACCCTTTCTCCAGGGCCTTCATCGCGATAAGGGTCTTTTTCCCTTCCCGAAGATCTGAAGCCTGGTCCTTTCCGCTCACGGCAGGGGGTGCGAGGAGATCGATGATATCATCCTGGATCTGGAAGGCCATCCCGATACCAAGCCCGAAGTGGTATAAAGCATCGACATACGAAGGATTTCCACCGGCCAGGATTCCCCCTATTCCTGCTGATGCTGCATAGAGGACGCCGGTCTTCTTCTCCACCATCTTCAAATACTCCCCTTCCAGCACATCGTCCCTTGATTCGAATGACATATCCATATGCTGGCCTTCACAGATCTGGACACAGGTCCGGCCAAGCATCGAGATAGCCCGTACCTTGGCATTGTCAGGCGCGTCAGTCATCGCAATGAATTCAAAGGCGCTCGCAAAGAGCACATCCCCGGCCAGAATTGCGGTAGGCATATTCCATTTTGTATGTACGGTAGGGACACCTCTGCGTACCACATCCCCGTCCATGATATCATCATGGATGAGAGTGAAACTATGGGTGAGCTCCAGAGCAAGGGCGGCGGGCATCAGGTCGATTGAACTCCCTTTCCGGATGGCATCGGCAGAAAGAATGAGCATGACCGGACGCAACCGTTTGCCTCCAGCCAGGAGGAGATGGGAACTTGCCTCCCCAAGTTCCCCACAGGTCTCTCCAAAATAGCGGTAGACGAGCTTGTCGACTTGTGTTGCAGTGTCCTCAAGATAATCCTTCAGATCCATCGTGATAGCCCTTCCTTGATCAGCTCAGTTTTACCCGCATGCCATTCGACATGATATGCACATCGTTATGGAGGGTATATCCCATCTCCTCAGTAAATTCCGCATAACCGGATGTCATCCTGATATGTCCGTGTGCCGGGATGACATGCTGGGGGTTCAGCATATGAACAAATTCGTAATGGTCCTCCCGGTACGCATGGCCGCTGACGTGGAGATCGGGAAAGATGCGTGCCCCTGCCATGTTCAGGTGTGCTTCTACCATGTACCGCTGGCCGATGTTCATCGGATTGGGGATTATCTTCGCTGAGAAGATCACCTTGTCACCCTTCTCAACTTTATAAGGGGTATCGCCCAGGGCAATCCGGGTAAGGATTGAGCCGGGCTCTCCCTGGTGACCGGTGATAATGGGGAGGAATTTCTCCTTTCCCATCTTGACCATCCTCCTGAGAGTCCGGTCGACGGTGCGCCTGTTGCCAAACATGCTCATCGTATCCGGGAATGCCACCAGTTTCATCTGCTCGGCCGTGGAGCTGTACCGTTCCATCGATCGGCCGAGAAGCACCGGTTTCCTGCCTATCTCGTGTGCGCATTCGGCAATGGTCTTCACCCTGGCGATATGCGATGAGAATGTGCTGACGATAATCGCGTTCTTGTCATCCTCGTAGCTCGTGATCGTATCACGGACCAGATCCCGGGCGATACGTTCGCTCGGTGCCCTCCCTCTGTTGTCAATATACGTGCTCTCTACGATGAGGGCAAGCACTCCCTCCTTTCCGATCTGTCTCAGTCGGGCGAAATCCGGCGGATCCCCAATGACAGGAGTCCGGTCCAGCTTGTAATCACATGCGTAGACGATGGCTCCTTTCGGCGTGTGCAAAACAACGGTAGCAGTATCGATGATACTATGCTGCATCCTCACAAACTCGAGGGTGAGGTGCTGGGACAGGGTATACTTCTGCCCGTGTTTCAGGGCAAACAGCTTGTTGTTCACCCCGAATTTCTGTTCACCTGCTATCTGCTGCCGTATCAGCTCAACCGTATAAGGGGTCCCGATGATTGGGGCATTGTACCGGTGAGCCAGCTTCGGAATTGCCCCGATGTGATCCAGGTGGCCGTGAGAGCAGACGATCGCCTTAACGCTCCCTTCGACCGTATTCATCATCGTGTCATCAGGAATTGCCTTCATCTGGATAAGATCCAGGGAATGCAGGTTCTCCACTTCAGCCTCTTCGTGAATCATCACCTGGTCAAGGCGAAGACCCATATCCAAAATGACAATCTCTTTGCCGCAGCGGACGGCGGTCATATTTCTCCCGACCTCGTCATACCCGCCAACGGCGATTATCTCAATATCCATTATTTACCTCCATTTATTTCATCATCATCTGTCGAGTCCTGCCGGTTATGTAAGGCCGCCTCTCCCCTAATTCTTCAGGATTTCGTGCCCCGGAGAGGAACATAGCCACCCGCAGTTCATCGCAAAAATCAGTCACGGTTCTTTTCAGTTCGTTCTCGCCCTTCATTGCAGGTTTCAGCAGGGGGAGCGCAATACCACACAGGGCGGCACCGAGAGTGATCGCCTTCGCCATATCAAGGCCGCTCCTGATTCCACCGGTCGCGATGACGGGACCTCCGGTCCCTGCAACCTCCATGAGGCTGATGACGGTGGGAATCCCCCACTCTTCAAAAACTTCCGATGCAGGCCGACGCTGATACTTCCCCTCGCCGGAGTCTGTACCTGTGCGGAGTCCTTCGACTGCAGCCCATGAAGTCCCGCCCCATCCGCCGACATCAATTGCTTTCACCCCGGCTTCCCAGCAGAGGCGGGCAGTTCCGGCGGATATCCCGCTCCCCGTCTCCTTCACCATCACCGGGACGCGGAATTCTCTACACAGCTCGGTGATTGCATCAAGGCACCCTCTGGCATCATGGTCACCTTCCGGCTGGATCGCTTCCTGCAGAAAATTGAGATGGATGGCAATCGCATCGGCATCGATCATCGATACCGCCCGCTCCGCCCATTCAATACCATGATCCCTCAGCTGAACAGCGCCGATATTCGCAGCCAGAAAGGCTTTTGGGGCCACCTCCCGGACTACGGAAAAGGTGTCCTCAAGATCAGGATTCTCAAGAGCTGCCCGCTGGGAACCAACTCCCATGCCAATACCCTGCTCTGCAGCAGTTCTGGCAAGGAGTCGGTTCACTTCCTTTGTCCCCGGGTGCCCGCCAGTCATCCCTGCGATAAACAAGGGGGATTTGAACGTGTATCCCAGAAATTCGGTCCTGGTGTCGAGAAAATCAAGATCACATTCGGGAAGTGCATTGTGAACGAGCCGGATGTCCGAAAAGCCAGGATCTCCCCGTTCGATGTTCCGTTCAAGGCAGATCTGGAGATGGTCCAACTTCCTTCCCGAAGTCCCCCGTCGTTGTTCCACCACGTTTATCCACCTCTCACCACGGTACCCCCATGGGGCTTTCCCTGCAGGAACGCCCCTGTCTGTTCAACATGGAAGATCTCGGAGGGAGTGCCGCTTCGGGCAAGTTCCAGCAGCTCCCGGATCTTTCCTTCCATACCGCCGGTTACATCCGTGTGACGGGATGAACCAATCAGGACCTGATTCACATTCTGGGGAGTGAGCAACTGGACCACCGTATCTCCTGCCAGCACTCCCCGAACATCGGTGGCAAGCCCTATCCGTCTGAAACGGAGTGCCCGGCCCAGATACGAGACCAGCTGGTCACCGGAAACGACCGTAGCTCCTCTCATCCCGTCCATCACGACATCGCCGTGGAGGACCGGGACGATCCCCTTTGCGAGCATCTCACGGATATGCCGGCATTCCATGGAAACAATACGGCCCTCTTCGGCATAGCAGGAGTCCAGCGGGTGCATGCCTATCGCCTCGATCCCCTCATTCCGGAGGGCTGCCACCACAATGCTGTTCAATTTCGATACTGCCTGATGAGTAACATATACCCCTTCGCGGTTGTGATCGGTCAGGCCATCCATGAGCCGGAAGCGGTGGGCTTCGGGATGCCCGCAGGAGCCTGCTCCGTGAATGATCAGCAATGGATCCCGGGAATGAACTGATATTTCCTGGCATATCATGCGAAGGTTCTCCTTCCGGATCCTGCCGGGACCACCCTTCTCTGTCAACACACTCCCCCCAAGTTTCAGCAAAACAGGTTCAGGCATCCTTCTCCTTCCTTACCCCTTCGGTATCGATGCTCGTGGAGAAAGCCCGTGCTTCACACGATTCGATAGCCCCGACAATACGACTCTTCAGATGCTTGGGGCAGATGGCGATCATGCATCCTCCACCGCCTGCACCGGTTAGTTTCGCCCCGTATCCACCTGCCGCACGGGCTGCAAGTACCAGGCGGGAGATCTGGGGATGACCGACGCCGAGCACCTCCAGGAGTGCATGGTTCATGTTCATCAGATCCCCCAGTTTCTGGGGGTCAGACATGTGGTGCATCGCAGCAAGGGATACCTCTCCAATTGCATCAAATACTGGTCCACAGATCCTGGGATTCGTCCTGTTCAACTCAGCAACAAGTTCAACCATCTTTACCGTGCTATGCTGAACCAGGGAATTCCCTACCACAAGGTGGAACTGCTGGGGGGGAAGTCTCCTCCGTGATGTACCGGTGATGAATACAAGGCCGCCAAAGGTCGAAACGGTGGTGTCCGTAGGGCTCGCCCGCCCTTTCTGCACCTTCTTTTCGATAGCAAACGCCATATCCGCAATCTCTTCTGCCTTGTATTTTTTCCCGAATTCATCGTTTATTGCAGCCAATGTTGCAACGGTTACTGCTGCCGATGATCCAAGCCCGGATGAACTCGGGAGCTGGGAGTTGACATAGACACTCCCCCTGACCCCCATCTCATCAAAGCAGCTGTCAATATAGGGGGACTTGGCATGATGGGCCATCCGGCTCTTTCGCACGGTAACAAAGACCCTGGGCTTGATCGCCATGGCGATCCCGGGTTTCCCGTACACCACAGCATGCTCCCCGAACAGGAAGACCTTGCCGGGCGCACTCCACGTGGCCACCCTCAGATCACCGCTATGGCTGCGTATCCCACGACACTCCGAGTGTCTTTCGTGACCTCGCCACTTGTGGCATAACTGATCTCTTCTGTAGTACCGGCTCCAAGAGCTTGACAAACCAGACACATCGTAGCAATCGGACCAAGGCCGCATGCTTCAGCAGTTCCATTTCCAATTCTGGTATAGAGCTCCTGCAGGTCAAGGTTCAGAATTGCTTCAATAGCCTGTCTGTCTTTTTGTCGTGCTACCTTCTCTGAATGGAAATGAGAGAGATCCGATGATGCCACAATTCTCACATCTCGGCCCGTTTCTCGAACAGCTGCAAGAATGATATCCGCAAGTCGATGAGCACTGTCAAGACTTTGATCTCCCATAAGAACCGGGGCTATTCTTGCACGGGGAAACCGATATTTAATGAACGGCATCTGCATTTCAAGAGAGTTTTCCTGATATTCAGCATCAGCGAATTCATTGATCGGCAGGTGAAATGCGGTCACAAGCTCTCGATCACACTCGACAAGACCAAACGGTGTTTCCCAGGGAAGAGGGGTGGTGGTCGTCATCAATGGCACGTGGTGCCGAGGTCCTATTGTGATGAAGGTCCCGCTGAAACCTGGGTCGAACTGTGCATAGGCACATGCAGCAACCTCCCCTGAATAGAGATACCCCGCATGGGGTACAATTATTCCCCTCGCAATTCCCCTTCCCCTACATTTCCGAAACGCACCTTCAAGGAACTGCTCATAGTGATACGGTTCTTTCGGATACCATTGGCCGGCAAGAGGAGCCGGTCGCGTCTTCATCGAATCAACCTTCTGGTTCTCATGATATATAAGGGAGATTGCATCCACACCTTATAGTTCGGTCTCGAAATCCTCTAAGGTTAAGGACGTTGCAATTCCACGAATCCTCAAAATTTCTCGGGTGAGCAGGTAATAGATCATCGACAGAGCTTTTCTTCCCTTGTTGTTGGTGGGGATGACAAGGTCCACATAACTTGTCATGTTGTTGGTATCGCACAATGCTACGATAGGGATACCGCATTGCACCGCTTCCTTGATTGCCTGTGAATCCCCGATGGGATCGGTCACGACGACAACCTCCGGTTCCATATACCCATTCAGATTCTGATTGGTGAGCATCCCCGGGATAAACCGTCCTGTTGCTGCCGTTCCCCCGATGGTCTCCGCAAACTTCTTGGCAGGGTACTGGCCATACTGGCGCGAAGTAACAACAAGGATCTTCGGTGCTTCATACTGGCTCAGGAACCGTGCAGCGGTTTTAATACGTTCATCGGTCTCCCTGATATCAAGGATGTAGAGCCCATCCCCGCGGACACGGTAGATAAACCGCTTCATATCCTTGCTTTTCTGCTGGGTTCCGATGTGTATTCCTGCTGCAAGGTATTCCTCCACCGGGACAAGTGGCTCATTCAGTTCAATTTCTATCTCGTTTTCTGTCATGCTATCTGTTCCTCGATTCGTATGAGTTCGTTCAATTTTGCAGTTCTCTCCCCGCCAACAACACCTGTTTTCAAGAAAATGCACTGGAAGGCGGTTGCCAGGTGGGCGATTGTCGCATCAGTCGTCTCACCCGAACGGTGACTCATGACGGTATCCATGCCGTTGCTATGGGCGAGATGGACTGCTTCAAAGGTATCGGTAAGGGTCCCTACCTGGTTTGGTTTGATCAGCACGCAGTTTGCCGATCCCTGTTCTATCCCTTCAACGATTCGGGAGACGTTGGTTACGAAGAGATCATCTCCACAGATCAGGCACCTGTCGCCTACCTGGGAGGTCAGGTCAGAAAATCCTGAGAAATCCTCCTCATGCAGGGGATCTTCCACATAGATCAGGTCATAGCGATCCACTAGTTCACAGATATAAGAGACCTGCTCCTCTGTTGTCCGGTTCTTTTTCCGGTACTGGTAAAAAGCACCATCTCCCTTCCAGAGCTCGCTTGCAGCGACATCGAGACCCAGCCTGACGGTGACATCAAGTTCATCGGAAACCATACCAGCCGCCTCACTGATCATTTCAAATGCCTCATCATCGGTTATCTTTGGGGCCCAAGCTCCCTCATCGCCCTTCCCGCAGGAACTCCCACGGCTTTTCAGGATATTCCTGAGAGCCTTATGAACCGCAGCATTCGCAAACACCGCTTCTTTAGGTCCGGATGCCCCCGTTGGAACTACAAGAAACTCCTGTATCTCTGTCGCATCCTCTGCATGTGCACCTCCCCCGATCACGTTGCCCAGCGGAAGGGGCAGGGATGGGACAAAGAGGCCCCCCAGATACTCGTACAGCTCAAGGCCAAGAGAAGAGGCGGCTGCCCTGGCGTTGGCGAGAGAAACTGCTACAGCAACATTCGCACCAAGAGTTGAAAAATCGTCAGTGCCGTCAATCTCGCGGAGGATGCCGTCAATGGCGACCTGGTCACGGGAATCCTGCCCGATGAGCGACGGGATGAGACTCTTCTCAGCGAACTCGATGGCAGATCCAGGCTCCCTTACCGTTGCCTCGTGCGAACCGGTACTGGCGCCGCTCGGAGCAGCAGCCCTCCCAAACCCGGTCTCGGCATAGACATCAGCTTCGATGGTGGGATTACCTCTGCTGTCCAGTATCTTTCTTAAGCGGATCTCGCAGATAATGGTCATGTAATTCCTACTTCCTCTTTACTGTGATGGGAATAACGTCCTGTGTAAATTCCTCGAGAGCGATCTCCAGCGGATCGATCTTCGTGGTCCTGATAAGCAATGGAGCGCCCATCGATATTTGTAGAGCACGGGCTCCAATGATCCGGGCTCTCTCATATCGGGTGTACGACTCTTTCATATAACCTCAAAATGTTCCATGAATGGTTTTTGAATGGGGTCGCTGAGATTCGAACTCAGGTCACAGCGTCCCGAACGCCATAGGATAGGCCAGGCTACCCCACGACCCCTCACTGATACGGATTGAGATCATCGATTATCTCTTTATGGGTCAGCAACATGCGACGACAGCAGTATCGCTCCATATGGAGATCATCGAGGATCCTTTTAGGATCCTCTCCCGCTTCCCGTCTCCGTTTGAACTCATCATACGCCGTGGAAATTACTTTCCCGCACGTGAAACACCGAACTGGTATCATAACGGTCCGATCTCCTACTTTGTTTTGGCAGATCAACGATAAGACTTTTGGAATTTCTTCCTTGCCCCCCGGCCATGGGGTTTCTTTGATTCTTTCTGCCGTGAATCATTCACGAGCAGGGTACGGTCATACGAGATGTAGACATCCTTGATCTGGGGATCGTTATGCCACTTGAGGATACCCCGTGCGAGTGCGGTCCGTACCGCCTCTGCCTGCCCCATGATCCCACCACCATGAACATCAATTGCAACATCGATTCCTTCAATGGAATTCGGTATCAGGAGGAGTGGTTCCGCTATCTTTAACCTCACCATCTCGTTCGGATAAATGTCAAGGGGGACCGAGTTGATCCTGACGATGCCATTCCCCGGTCTGAGCGTCGCCCGGGCGATTGCAGTCTTCCTTTTTCCACTTGTGTTAACAATCTTCGCCATATACTCTTCACCCCTCATTAGTACTTCGCTCCAAGGAACGTGCTGACCGCCCCTATTGTGACAAACTTAGGGGTGTTCAACCGGTTCATATGCGCATCTTCAAGGACTTCACGCTCACTGCCAGTAAACTCTGCGGGGACACCGACATAGACCCGGACACGCTTGAAGGCCTCGCTTCCAACCGTCCTCTTGTAAGGGAGCATCCCTCTGATAGTCCGTTTCACAATATGATCAGGCCTTCTGGGGAAAAACGGGCCTCCCTCACGGGATCCCCGGCTCCTTTTCTGACCATAGTTGGCAAGAACCCGAGCCCTGCTCCCCGAGATGACCGCTTTTTCTGCATTGACAATGGCGATCTCCTCGCCACTCATCGCGCGCCGGGCAACCATGCTGGCCAGTCGCCCGAGGAGCAACCCGTCACCGTCGATAACTGTCACCATCTCATCACCTCAGTATCCGTACTTTGCTCCCCTTGGGGTTGGCTGAAATCAATTGCTCGATGCTCATACACTCACCCTGCGCCTGCCTGATCTTCGCTGATGCAGATTCAGAGAAGTTAAGGGCGGCTACGCTCACAGACATCTCGAGGATCCCGGTGCCGAGGACCTTTCCGGGGACGATAATCGTCTCTCCGTTTGTCGCATACCGGTTGATCTTGCTCAGGTTAACCTCGGCGTAATTTTTACTGGGAGCTTCGAGCCGGTCTGCAATATCCCTCCAGATGTTCACCTCATTCTCCCTCGAAGTGTTCTTCAGAAGGGAGATAAGGGAGGCAAGTCGGGGATTTGTCTTTCTGCAATTCATCTTATTCATCCCGGGTCTCTCCTGTTATCTCTTCAATCTGCGCTGAAAGTTCAGAGGACTGTGTCCTGATATATTCCAGTGCCTGGCCGATGATCTCCCGGACAGGAAGCGAGCCGTCACCCTCAACCACAAAGAGGAATCGCGACTCATCGGTTGTCACCGTTATGCCGGGTTCGTCACCGATCCCGGTGTTCATGCATGCTCGCATACAGAGCTGACAGAGGGAACATTTTTCGAGCTGCCCCTCAATTACGGCAACCCTCTTGTTCCTGACCTCGAGGATGCCCCGGGGACACTCATCGACGCATTGCCCACATCCATCGCACGTATCACTGACCTGAATCACCGGGTGGACCTTGTATCCGCAGGCTGTGGTAGGCTGCCATTTTGCATGTTCCCTCCCTACCGACAGTACCGCACGTGCCTCAAGGACGACTTTCTGATCCTTGATGAGCTTCACGATTGGAACGTCGGGTTCTGCGGGACTGATCCTTGGATCCTGCGAGATGAGATCCCGTGAATAAACCATCGCAGGTCCCTCAACGCTCATAGTGAAAATGACACTGCATGCGGGACATCCCTCTCCGCCACAGGAACAGCGGGACTGCGGTACAAGGCAGTCTTCATTGCTCCTGATGGGAATAAGGCCGAGCCGATGAGTGAGCATCTCGTCGAAGAGAGCACTGGTATTGTCATAAATTTTCACGGTCTCAATGGCGAGTGTAGGGACCTCCCCTATCATTGCTCTCCGTATGGAGTTGGCAAAAGGGGTAGTGCATCCTGCAAGCTGGAACCGGCCGTTATTCTCATCAAGCTGGGAAAATATGATCTCCATCAGACTCTCCTTCCCCGCCTGCCACCCTTTCCCCTGATTGAATCATGAGGGACGGGAGTGACATCTTCTATCCTGCCGATTCTCATCCCCGCCCGTGCCAGGGCACGGATGGCTGCCTGGGCACCAGGCCCGGGGCTTCGCTGTTTTCCGCGACCCGGTGCACGTACCTTGACATGCACCCCAATGATTCCTTTTTCCATTGCAGTCTGGGCAACATTGGTCGCCATCTGCATGGCTGCATAGGGGGAACTCTCATTCCGGTCCTGCTTCACCACCATACCCCCACTGCTCTTCGTGACAGTTTCCGCTCCCGAAAGATCGGTTACCGTGATGATGGTGTTGTTGAATGAAGCATAAATATGGGCAATTCCCCACTTTTCCTTTTCACCAGCCATCGATTATCTCCCCTGTTTTGTTATCCGGGCTTTCTCGGCATGTTCCGAGGCAGCGAGCGGGGATTTCCCGTAATACGAGATCTTGCTCTCCTCAGCTCTTTTCACACGGTAGCCGGGAATACTGCATCGTTTCCCATCGATTGCAATATGTCCATGGGTGATCAGCTGGCGTGCCTGTTTGGGTGATCGCGCAAGGCCCTGACGGTAAACGAGCGTCTGGAGCCTTCTCTCAAGACCCTGCTGGACTTTGAGAGAGAGAACATTGTCAATATCAGCATCCGGCCCAAGAAGCCCGGCACGCTGCATGTGCCCGATCAACTCATCCTTCTTTGCATCGAACAGAGCACGATCGGTCCCAGTGGACATGAGCGCGAGAAGTTCTCTGGCTGCTTTCCGGTAACGCCTGAGGTAACTCTGGGCTTTCCATACCTCGCGCTTGTTCCGGAGCCCGTACTCGATAGCCAGTTTCGTCTCCTCTTCGATCCTTGATTTTTCGAAGGGGCGTTTCGGCGTCTGGTATTGTTTATGATTCTTACCCGGATATCCCATCCTCTCACCTCATTCCTTCTTCTTTTTCACACCGACAGTGAGCCCTGTTCTGCCGGTGGACTTCGTTCTCTGCCCGCGTACCTTCTGACCTGTTTCGTGCCTGATTCCCCTGTAACATCTGATCTTTCTAAGGAGGTTGATGTCCTCATCCCGTGCCGTACTGACATCAGTCCCAAGCAGGTGTTTTGATTCACCAGTGTAGACATCCTTTGGCCGGTTCATCATCCAGAACGGGACGCGCTGGGTATAGGTGTCCGCAATCTCGCGGATCCTATCGACCTCCTCATCTTTGAGGCGCCCCATGGTCTCCTTCTCATCTACTTTCGCCAGGGATGCAATGATTTGGGCGGTATGCATACCCACACCCCTGATACCGGTCAGTGCAATGTGGACAGGCTTTGTTCCGTCCAGGTCGGTATTGCTGATCCTTACGAAATACTTGATATCTTCTTCCTGAGCCATCCAATCCCTCGTTGACTAGAGCATTCTTTGGAGCGCTGAGGGAGGGATTTGAACCCTCGAGTCCCAGGGGGACACAGGTTTAGCAAACCTGCGCCATACCAGGCTTGGCTACCTCAACAGGAGAATCTCGCATCTTTCGACACTCGCAGCACCATGTTGTGCCGCTCCATGAATGGTGCTTTATTATTTGGTATGATCGGATAATAACACTTTGGGTCCAATCAATTCAGGATGCTGCATTTATTTTCAAAACAGGAATGCTGCATTGTTCTAAAAAAGAGTTAATTCTTCGTTCTCCTGATCTTTCGTGCGATGAGACCCGACGTTATGAACGGGAGGGCAATAGTTGCATCACAAAAACACTGGACCTTCGGGGCATGGGGCGCCTCTTTACCCCAGGAAACTGCCTCCTCAAAAGTGCACCCGGATAGTCCTCCCCAGTGAGGAGCATCGGTTGTGTACTGGATGGCATATGCGTGGCCTTCCTGGCCTGCATCGTACATATCTGCGATAACCTGGGTCTGCTGGATGAAATTCTTGGGTACCCCTCCTCCGATGTAAATTACCCCCGTCTTTTTCGATCCCTCCACGATACGGGCAATCTCATCGACGTCAGCGATCTGATCAATATAAGCCTCTACGCCATTCCGCCTTGCCACCATGAGCCCGATACCAATCGAAGAATCACATAATGCAGGGATAAAAACAGGAACGTTCATTTTCACACATTCAGAGAGCAGGGATCGCTGTTCGGGGTGCTGGCTGATCATCCACCTCCCAAAATTCCGGATAAATTCAGATGAAGAACAGGAAAAAGGCGCTATACTGCCAGCAAAATCGGCAAATTTGAGATCGATACTTCTGAACTGTTCTTCGTAGGCAAATACATCATAAATCCTGTCAATCCCCTTTGAGAAAAGATGGCAATCATCAGCCTGATGATGTCCGAGATAATGACTGATCCCATAGTGTTCACAGACATCATGGAAGATATTAGCGCCAGTAGAAACGATAACATCGACATACCGGTTTTCAACAAGCTCGATAAGGCATTGCTGCATCCCTGCCGGAATCATCGCTCCAGAGAGACCAAGGAGGATGGTGCAGTCAGGATCCTGGCACATCTGTGCCCATATGTCGAGCGACTCGCCGAGTTTCCTCCCCTGAAACCCGGTTGCACTCATCCCTTTAAGGAGACGGGAGACGTCGTTTGTTGGTTGAACTGGCGTCCTGGGTTTCATATCCATAGCTGATACATTCGTTTCTGCCGGAGCATGATAATGATTATGAAAAAAATTCGAGGGAATGCAATTTTTGAAAAGTTAAAGGGCCCGGATCAACGAATCCCGGGTCACCAGACCTGCAAGAGTCTCGCCCCTTATCACGGGAACCGAGCTGATCTTCTTGGCAACCATCAGATTGATCACCTGATCGACAGTCGATCCGACACTCACTGAAAGAACCGGTTTACTCATGATATCCTTGACAAGAAGGTTCCTGATTCGGTGATCCTGATGTTTATCATCGACGACCTCACGGAAGTTCCTCATCGCAACCGCCACATCTGTCTCTGTGACGATCCCTACTACACGGTCCTGATCGGTGACGATAAACCTGATTATTTTATCATCGATCATCCTCCTCCGCAGATGCACCACCCGTTCTTCAGTGTCAATAGTGCAGGCTTCTTCCAAGACTTCTTCGAGCGTACCATTGGGGCGGTACACCTTGAGCAGATCCTCAGCGGTCACCTTACCGATAAGCCTGTGATCCTCATCATATACCACGACAATCTTGTAGGTCTGGAGGAGCGGGATCAGGATCTCCACATCCTGGTCAGGGTAGACCGTGGTGAAATCCTCTTCCACCGTATTCGCTACATGGATTGAATTGGGAGAGATGGATGAATTCCGCTTTGTTCCCAGTTTTTCAGCAACGCTCCATCGAGATACCGTTCCAACAACTGAATTATTATTCATGACGATCAGTGGATCGATACCCTCATTCAGCATTTTATCGAGCGCTTCCGTGATCACCGCAGCCTTTGCTATGGTAACCGGCCGTGACATTACATCCTTGACAAAGAGTTCTTCGGTCATTGTGCAACTTCCCTTATAATGTCGTCTCTCTTGATAATACCCTTTATCTCCTGGTCCGCAACAACAATCAGACTGTTGACTGATTGATCCCGCATGACGGATACTGCTTCCCCGATCAATGCATCGGGATGAATGGTCATGACAGGATGTGACATCAGATCTTCCGCCACTACCGCGGTCTCGTAAACAGAGCGCAACACCTTTTTTCCTCCCGACTCTTCCTTTCTGAGGCGCGTTATGTCCTTTACCGGGAGATCCGCCCTCACATTGGAATACAGAAAAAATGCCAGGTTACTCTCGGTCACAATTCCCGCGAGACTCCCATCATTATTCACCACAACGACCTTATCATTCCTCTCTCTCATGAGGTCTATGACATGGTCGAGGGAATGGTATCGGCTCACGGTGATCACATCCTCCATTGCCTCTTCTACCCGTTTGGTGAGCGATCCGACAGAGGTCGATTTCATCAGATCTGACTTGGTGACAATCCCTGTTATCCCGGCCGGATCAACTACAGGAACTCCAGAGATATCGCGCTCAATCATAATGCAAGCAACCTGTCCGATGGGTGCATCGACCGTGACGGTAACCGGATCCGGTGTCATGAGAGCCATCACAGGAATGCTGTCGATTGGCCTCCTTCGCCACAAAGGTTCGCTCTGGCGGAGGCGGTACCCGATATCTTTCTTTGTGATAATCCCTGCAAGGAGGGATTTCTCAAGGACCGGCAGGCGTGAAATCCTGTGTTTAAGCATCAAATTTCGCGCCCTGGCAACATTTTCACCTGAATCGATGACAAACACCGGGGAGCTCATCACATCGCCTACATTCATTCCAGGCTCACTTCCTTGAAAGGGCTTTGACCAGGTCAAATTCGGTGACAAGACCGACCAGCCGTGTATTCTCAATCACCGGAAGGGCCCCAACATTCCGATCGACCATCTCCCTTGCGGCTTCATTAATGCTCCTTTCTGGGGATATCGTGAAGAGGTTCCCTGATACGAGGTTTCGCACCGCGAGATCCATCACTTCATCGATATCACCCGTTTTAAGTTGAGAGAACACCTTTTTCGTCCCGAGGTATTTCATGATGTCCGTCGTTGTGATAATGCCATATACGACATCATTACTCACCACAGGGAGCCTCCTGAAACGGTTGGTCGTCATGTCCCGTGTGACAATCCGGATAGGGCAGTCAGGATTGGTAATTCTCAATGCAGTACTCATGATGTCATTGACACAGAGACCCGATCGTTCTGTTGCAAGGACCTTCATGACATCCCTCTCTGTCACGATACCAACCAGGACACCGTCATTGTCAACGATGGGCATCCCGCCGACTTTCCGGTTGACGATGATATCAATTGCATCATTGATAGCGGCAGAATCGGGAAGGGTTGTCATCTGCTGGGTCATGATGCTGCGAACCGGCTCATTGATGGCAGACAGAAGATTCCCATCATGTTTGATCCGGACCAGGTTGAATTTATCGCCTCCCCCCATGAAATTGATGATATCCCCTGATGTTACAATCCCCCTCAATTTTCTGCTTCCTGCATCCACAACGGGAAGCCGTCGAAAGCCGCAGTTGGTCATCGTCTCAACCGCTGCGAGAATCGGCATTGTCGGCGGAACCGAAACGACATCCCGTGTTGCGATGGCCATGATCTCACCTTCCCGGGTCACGATGTGGGACTTGAACTCGACCGGTCCCCGATCGAGTTTACCGGGCATTTTCAGGAGTTTGTCGCCCTGTTTAAAATTACGGTCATTCGTTTGCATAGTATCCCTCTTTCATGAATATGGTTGGAGAGAGGCGATCATCCGGTCCGTGGCGAATGGATAATCCTGTAGTTCCATCCCTTACCGGGCCATGCTGTTCAGGACATCATGGCGATCAATTATCCCGACGATCACATCATTCTCAATGACCGGCAGCCGGCTTATGTCATGTTTTACCATACAATCAGCAGCGGCCCTGATGTCATCATCAGGCCCGGCAGTGATGACCGGGGTTGTCATGAGGGTATCAACGGTGGTTGTTGTCTCTGATGAGGTACGCCATCTCCCGTCCTTGAGGAGATCGCGCCGCGAAATTATCCCGATAACCTTCTTCTTCTTGATCACCGGAAAGGCGGAGTACCCGGTATCGATGATAAGTGCATGAATTCGCTGGACGGTATCCTCTGCCGAACAGGAGATGACATTCCTTGTCATGGAATCGCACACAGGTCCATGCAGCCGCTGCATGGTCAGAACGACCGGAAAGAGTTCAGATAAAAGGACCCCTCCCAGGAAGATACCGTGATCATCTACGACCGGTACACTATCTGTTTTATTCTTCCTGATGGTTTCAAGGACTATTCCGAGCGTATCCCCCTGAGAAACAGGGGTGATATCCTTCAGATACCCTTCGATTGTGACGTCAGATTTCGTGGCAGTAACATGGAGGACATCGGTGATATCGATGTATCCTGCAAGCTTTCGTTTCCCATCATGAGCATAGACCTCGCGGAAGGTGTTTTCACGAAGGATCTTGCGTGCTTTCGTGATACGGTCATCCGACTTGAGTTCTGGAAACTCAACCATGAAATCTGCCGCTGTCTTCATTGAAGAAGTTCCTCCTCACGGCATGATGTGCAGAGCATGATATTATCGATACGGCGGAGATCATCGGACATCTGCCCGCATCGGCTGCAGGTACCTACTTCAATCTCTTCAAGCCTGTTTATCTCGATAAGATCATTCATGAGCTCGTTGATCTCAGTTGAGACGGTCAGAATATCCCTGACGGTAACGATACCGATGACCCTGTTTTCATCATCAACCACAGGTAGTCTGCGGACACGATTCCGGATCATCATGTGAGCCGCGTCGCGTACGGTCTTGTCTGAACGTATGGTGATGAGGGGTGTACTCATCACTTCGTTAACCAACACCGCACTTGGCCTCTTGTCCTTGGCAACCACCTTACAATTGATATCTTCTTCGGTCACAATCCCGATTGGGAGGTCGTCACGGAGCACAATACAGCTCCCCACCTCATCACGGCACATAGCCATGGCTGCCCGAGCTACGGATGCATCGGACTGAATGGTGGTGGGATTACCCTTCATCACTTCACTAAGCGGCACCCGCGTTTCGAACCGGATCGAGTCTGAGGTTTTTTTCAATCATCCACCCCCAATTGGCGTCCCTTATGAACGGGATACGCAGTATCCATTACTGCGAGCCATCATTATTAACTGATCGATGCGTATTAAATCTCCTTTGGCATAGAGGCAACTGAACCAGTATAAAACAGGCAATTGAACCAGTACAAAACAATAATAATGACATTCTTCAAAAGGGTATATGAGAGAGAACGGCCATTGCAAGGGTATCCGGTTCAATTGCCACGATGAGGTGAGGTATGAGTATTTTTGTCCAGGCTAAAAATCGCGTCTCGAAATTTCTCATGGCATTTTTTAAAAAAAAGCGCTCTCGGATTGGAATCTACGGTCCCCCAAATGCAGGTAAGACAACACTTGCAAACCGCATTGCAAGGGACTGGACAGGGGAGGTGGTCGGTCCCGTGAGTGAGATTCCCCACGAAACCAGGAGAGCAACCCGGAAGCAGGATATTACCATTACCGGCTACAACGGGAGCACCATAACCATAGATATTGTGGATACCCCTGGAGTGACCACGAAGATAGATTATAAAGAGTTCCTGGAGTATGGAGTGGGCAAGGAAGAGGCAATCACTCGTGCCCGTGAGGCTACAGAAGGGGTTGCCGAGGCTATGCACTGGCTTCGTGAAGATATCGATGGGGTGATATACATGCTTGACAGTACCGAGGATCCCTTTCTCCAGGTAAATATCATGATGGTAGGAATCATCGAGAGCAGAAAACTCCCGGTCCTTATCGTTGCAAACAAAATTGATCTCCCTGATGCAAGCCCGCAGCGAATCAGGACTGCTTTTCCCCAGCATCCTGTCATCCCTATCTCCAGCACAGAAGGGAGCAATATCGAGGAGCTCTATGAAAAGATGGTATTACATTTTGGGTGAATGATCATGCAACAGGGTGTTCAGATCGACCTGATTTCAGAAGAACGGCTTTCAAAGCTCACTTCCATGGAAAAGATACACATGATTCTCGATGATGTCCGACAGGGAACGATTGTTATTCTTGAAAAAGGACTTGATCCCGAAGAGCAGGGCACACTGATCGAGATGACGATGCATGAGATCCTTCCCGATGGTTTTAACGGCATTGAGATCGAGACGTACCCCTCTCATGAGGAAGCGCCCGGTTTCCTGCAAAGACTTCTGGGCAGAACCCGGCCCGAATCTCGACTGACGGTTATCGGGCCAGCAAACCAGTTGCGCATGATCCGGAAAGACAAGGATTTGATCAGTGCCTGGGTTTCATCCCGGTGAACATATGGTTCATACCTGCGCCAAATGCGGGAAAGTCTATCCTGACTCTTCTGCAGAGGTCCTGGTCGGCTGCTCACAGTGTGGGGGGAAAAAGTTTTATTTTGAACGTCCAAATGCCCGCTTAAAGAAGAAACATGAATCGAGCATTACCCCCAAATCTCCCACCTCAACCCCTCCTCCATTACCTGAAAAACATAAAATTGAGGAAATAACAGGTTCGTGTGTAGAGAGCATCCGGATCGTCGCACCCGGAACATATGAACTCAATATTGAGAAGATGGCCCAATGTGATGATCGGGTAGTAGGACTCGGAGCTGAGGGAAGCTATGCGGTTGATCTCCTCTCGATGTCAGGGGCGAAAAAGAAGAAAAAGACCGACCGATGAAATTGGGAATCAATTCTTTATCTTGGGTATAGTGGCATTTCATCCACCATTTTTTCACGCCATCACATGATTTCATACCTCTCTTGACGCTCCTGGGGGTTGGGCCCTTGGCTTACCCCCGCCGCTGTAGCGTCCCCCAAGATGCGATAGGATGGTATCAACCGCATTATTCCTTCATTGTGAATTGCTCTATGGGATTTAACTTTTTTTCATCGATTTTTGGAACTGCAAAAATGGAATATTTTTAGATGTAATTTAATCGCAGGATTGGTGGTAAAAATAGTATTATACCCATATCTTTTTAGCATCTGATTAATAAGTCCGTTTTTTTATGTAATTCTCTCAGGTAACGCAGATTTTTCACCCTTTGACGATTCCTTTTTCAGGCCTGTAACCAGGACACTCCACCTGACTCGTCTTTCCCCGGGGATTCATATATCCAATATATCTCCAATTATACAGCAGGGAAACGATAGTAATGGTATCCCCATGGAGCAATTGTAAAATGCCATTTAGTTTGGAAACAGGAAAATAATTGGTTGGCTACCTGGGAAGAGAGGGTAACTCCCAGAGAACGAAAAAAATGGTGTTATGAAATATTTTCCACGCTGTATCCCTTATTGGCAAGGAGATTTTTGACCCGGTCCTTATGATTTCCCTGCAATTCAATGGAACTCTCCTTCACGGTTCCACCACAGGCAAGCTTGCCTTTTAAATATTTTGAGAGATCTTCAAGGTCGATGTCGGTTGGGTCAAGGCCTTCTATCACGGTTACTTCCTTTCCATATCTTCTCTTGTTGACCTTGACATTAATCCGCTGCTGTTCTTTTGCAACTTCCTCACAGATACAAAGTTCCTTCGGTAATCCACACGTCGGACAGATCCCACCATTCATTACAAGTACGTTCAAGTCCTCTTTTATTTATTTGTTGGCATTACACCTGCCTTTCAGGTCACCGCCTCCAATGAAAAAGGATTGACAGCGCTGTAGGGAAGCATCATCCATACCATGCTCCCTCAGCTGCCCAGACCATCTACCCGGCAGGTATCGCATCCTCGTGATAACACCTGGTCTTCCCGGCTATTGTACCGGTATACGGTAATCCCTTTGCATCCAAGAGTTCTTGCAAGAAGAAATATTCCTGATATCTCCTCAAGGGTAGCATGTTCAGGGAGGTTGACTGTTTTTGAAACTGCGTTATCCACGTTCTTCTGCACAACTGCCTGCATCCGGACATGGAACTCCGGTTTGATTTCAGGAGCAGTACGAAGCAATTCCTTTTCATAATCCCGGATTGGCAGATTCTGAACACTCCCGGTCCTTTCGATCTGTTCCATCAGGGTCTGACCCCTTGGCAGTGATTCGACAATATGCCTGACAGCGGGATGGACAAACCTGATCGCTTTTCCATTGATGATACGGGAAAACGCCAGGGAAAAGAGGGGTTCAATCCCGCTACTGGTTCCCGCAATGATATGGAGTGATCCGGTTGGTGCAACCGTTGTCACGGTTGCGTTCCTCATCGGACCGGGATACCAGCTCTTATCAATTGCAGGGAATGATCCCTTTTTTTCACCTAGTTCCTCAGAAGCGAAATGAGCTTCCTGCTGGATCACTTGCATGATTGATTCGGTAACATTGAGACCTTCGTTGGAGGCATAGGGTATTTCCATCATAATAAGGGCATCTGCAAGACCCATTATCCCCAGACCTATTTTTCTGGTAAGAAGCGTCCGATCCCTGATCTCGGGAACCGGGTAGGTATTGATATCAATCACTGCGTCAAGAAACTCAACACCGAACCTGACCACTGATACCAGCTTGTCCTCATCCAGCTCACCCTTCCGAACAAATCCCGCTATATTGAGACTCCCAAGGTTGCAGCTCTCATAAGGCAGAAGAGGTTGTTCACCGCAGGGATTCGTTGCTTCAATCGGACCAAGGCCAGGGACCGGGTTCAAATCATTGATCCGGTCAAGGAACAGGATACCCGGATCACCGCATTGCCATGCCGCGGAACAAAGTTCTTCCCAAAGGATCCCTGTATCGATGGTTCGAGAGACTTCTCCATTCCTTGGATTAATGAGATCATAAGTCCCTTTCCGGCAATATGAGTCAAAGAAGTGACGATCAATGCCGACAGAAAGATTAAAATTTTTCAGGTCTCCGTTTTTCTTTGCCCTAATAAATGAGAGAACATCTGGATGTGAAGAGGCAAGGACTCCCATATTCGCTCCTCTCCTCCTGCCGCCCTGTTTTAAAGCAGTGGTGGCTTCATCAAAAACACGGATGAATGAAAGAGGACCGCTTGCGACCCCTGCGGTTGTGCCAACAATGTCCCCAGCTGGCCTGATTCGTGAGAAAGAAAATCCGGTACCTCCCCCGCTTTTGTGGATCATCGCCATCTGTGTGAGGGCGGTAAAGATGCCCTGAATTGAATCTTCTACCGGGAGCACGAAGCATGCTGATAACTGGCCTTTGGGGGTTCCGGCATTCATAAGGGTCGGGGAGTTCGGGAGAAAGAGGAGATCTTCCATGATCTGGCAGAACTGCGCTTCCCTGCCGGTATTCACTGCCCTGGCGACGCGTTGGAACATATCTGACACGGTCTCTCCGCTGATAAGATACCGGCTCTCAAGCAGTATCTTTCCTGCCTCGGACAGCGCCATATGAAAACAACAAGGAATACCTTTTATTTAAACTCCATGCACACCTTTCCTTCAGATGTCCCTTCTTGTCATCGGTACCGCGTCACATGTCGGAAAGAGCACGGTCGTTGCAGCCCTCTGCCGGATCCTTACAAACCGTGGCATAAGGGTAGCACCCTTCAAATCACAAAATATGAGCCTGAATTCCTTTATAACCAGCGATGGCGCTGAAATTGGTATTGCACAGGCAATGCAGGCTCTCGCTGCACAGGTAGAGCCGGATGCTGATATGAATCCGATCTTACTGAAACCAAAAGGGGAGATGGTCTCCCAAGTGGTGCTCAAGGGTCGGCCCTGGAAAGACGTTCGCATTTCAGAATATTATCAGGAGACTGATTACCTCCTCTCTGTCGCTGTCGCTTCTGCTCATCGCCTTCTCGAGAAATTTGGCCATATCGTTGCCGAAGGTGCGGGAGGAGCAGCCGAAATAAACCTTTATTCCCGGGATATCGCGAATATCAGGATAGAGCGGGAACTCCGCCTGCCGGTCCTTCTTGTCGCCGACATCGAACGGGGAGGAGTATTTGCACAGATATACGGAACCCTATCACTCCTCCCAGAGGATATCCGGCCAAGAGTGATGGGAATCATCATTAATAAATTCAGGGGGGATCCGGCCCTTTTCGAAGAGGGAGTTCAGATTATTGAAGACCTCTGCGGGATCCCCGTGCTCGGGATTCTCCCGGTATTTTCAATCCCTCTCCCGAGCGAAGACTCCCTGTCGCTTGGAGACAAGCGATCCTGCAACCTTCCGGTAAAGATTGGGATCATCAGACTCCCCCGTATTTCGAATTTTACTGACTTTGAGCGGCTCGAACCGTATGCAGCCGTAGATTACTTACATCCGGGTGAACCACTTGGTGGATACGATTGTATCATTATCCCCGGTACAAAGAATACCGTCGAAGATCTTCTTCTGCTTCAGGCGAGTGGTACTGCTGCTGATATTGTCAGGGCAAGCCAACAGGGCATCCCAATTATCGGAATCTGCGGGGGTTACCAGATGCTTGGAAAAGAGATCTTTGATGAAGGGCTTGAATCCCGCTGCGGGAGATATGAGGGGATTGGCCTCCTCGATGTAACCACACGGTTTTCCCGCTATGAGAAGGTTACTAAACAGGTACATCGGGAAGCCCTTCCGCACGGGCCGATTCTGGCCCAGATGGGATCAGTGAAAGGATACGAGATTCATATGGGCGAGACAATTCGTACTGGTGACAATGAAGCATTTGAAGGAGAAGGGGCAGTTTCAGAGGACGGGCTGGTAATAGGAACCTATCTCCATGGCCTTTTCGAGAATCCAGCCGCAGTCCGGGCACTGCTCACCTATCTGTACAGAAAGAAAAATCTGGACTTTGAGATGGATGCAACAGAGAAAGACAGGGATGTATACGAAGATCTGGCCGCTGAATTTGAACGGCATGTCCGGCTGGATCCCATTCTAGCCTTTTTTTGCGATTGATGGCAGGCGTGGTTTTTTTTACCTTACCGATAATTTCTATGAAATAAAAGACACGGGAGAAGGAGACATGGTGCTCAGGATATCGATCACTACTGATACAGAGATGATGGAGCTAATCGATAAGTATGCCAAAGAGAATGGCATTGACCGTAACCGCGCCATCATTGAGATGATAGAGAACGGTTTTACCAAGGCAACCGGAACCACTCCCTTCAGCCCGAATCAGAAACAGACCTTTGAAGAATATCACGATATCAAACTCTCCCTCGAGACATTAAAACAGTCCCTCATGGAGCTTACCGACGAAGTAAAGCTCATACACCATATTATCGATGTCGAACTGGTACGGGAGATGAAACCGGTGCCCTTCCAGAGTAAAAAGTGGTGGGAGTTCTGGAAAACCCCGTAACTATTATCCAATAATATTCATCATACTCCGATATCCTTCTCCATCACGATCAGCGCATTGTACTGCGTCAACAGATTTCAGATCCACCTCTTTCGTGGCGCGATGGAGGAGACAATAGGCAAGAGCGGGAGATTTGACATATTCCCCTCTTACCCGGAAAAATCTTGAATGAACACAAAACCTGCAGTGTTCGATCGTCTCATTCTTCCCTGGCAGGCAGGGGACCTTTCCATCTGTCACCTCAAGAAGACGATACCGGTCGTCTGGCACCTTCACACCACCTGTCCAATCGGGAGAGTTATCACAAGATCACCTTGATAGTTCCGTAGCATCATCCATTGCAATTGACACAGCATGCCCAAGTAATCTCCCAACATCAGAACGTACCCGTTCTTCCAGATCAGGGATTTCTTTCTCCAATGCGGCATTTTTCTCCATGAGGGATGATAAACGGGACGTTAAGGACTCAGCATGCCCCTTCCGTCGGTCGGCTTCTCTCTGCAGGGCAGATAGTTCCACCAGGAGAGGATTTTCCTGATAGGCATGCTCCTTTGTATGGAAACTACGATATGCCACTTCTCTTCGTGCATACCCATCCCGTATCCGGGAAGGCAGATCCATCTCCCTTGAAAAGAGCTCCTTCTCTTCCTTGTTTTTCAGAACCAGATCCCCTGAATCTCTCATGCTCGCAAGAGTGGGTAACAATCTGATGAGATCGGGCACTATCTGCTCCTCAGCGGGGATGCCGCTCCCGGCCAGAGTGTCCACAAAAGATTCAATATCCTTGACTGAAGCTGTTCCTATGGTCCTGCCCAGTACTTTCTCCGCCTTCCGGAAAACATGAGCTACTACTGCGAGATCAGCCTGTAATGCCATTTCTTTTTCGAGGAATTCACGCTTAGCTGTGGCAAGCTCCTCCTGCTGATTGCGAAGACTCCCCTGATCAATCGCTTCATTGACGGCTCTGATCCTATCGCAAAGCCGATCAATATCTCCCGTTTCCCGGAGAGTTTCTCCTCTTAAAAGATTTATTTCATCAGCAGTATGTTTCTTCTCCTTCTCAGCTGAATTGAGTCGGGAGAGATCGATACGAACCGCCGAAAGTACTTCTCTCTGCTTCCGGGCTTCTGCAATGGCGGGGGTCATCGCATTCATTTCTCTGCCGATCTGGTCAACCGTCTCCCTGATCTCTTTCATCTCCTCGGGAAAAACGCCCCTCAAATATCTTCCCTGCCCTGAAAGGGATTTTACGCAGCCTTTGAGGCTCTCTGTTGCAGCAAGATAAAAAAGGTCTGGATCTTCAGGGAGATCTTTTGAGAGAGAGGAGAACATCGCCCGTTCAAAGAGCGGCAAGGTATTTTTTGCAATGGTTTCGAGTTTGGGGTGGTATGCTTCCTCTCTCTCTTTCGATGTCAGATCCTTCACGAGTTCTTTCAGGGATGAACGAAGATCCCGGATTGTATTCCTTTGTTTCTGGGTCTTTTCGATGAGGGTACGGCTGATCTCCTTCTCCCTCGAATCAAGGAGAGAAGGGAGTTCCCCTAACGCGCATTCGACATCTTCTGGCTCCTTTGGCGTACCGAACATCGATCTGATACGTTTGAACAGTTCAATCCCTCCTCACAGTGAATGTCCCCCAGGGGACTCGGTCACATCACAATCGTTCCTTGCAATCTGTCGTACACGCTCCACGCCTCCGATCTCCCGTATTATCTCCGAAACAGGAGCGGGAACCAGATTCTCCCATTGCTCTCCCTTGAGAATCCTCCGCCGAATTTCTGTCCCCGAGTGTAGTTCCCTTGCATACATGGCAGGAGAGCGTACGGGGATCCCCTCTTCGGAAAACAACCGCATTACGAGCGGATTGCTTGAAAAAATAATATCAAACGGGGGAACCATGGAGCGGACGTGGGCTACCCAGAGGGCATTTCTCTTGATGTCTTCAATAGGGATGACATAGAGGGGTACCCGGATGTCCTTCAGGGATTCGGTGATCATTAGAATCCGCTCCCCCGCAGTAAAGGGATTTTCCTTCTCATGGCTGAGCTGTGCACTTCCCACCCCTATCACAATCGCATCGGCTGTTCCTGCGATTTTTTCGAGGACATACTGATGCCCGTTGTGATAAGGCTGAAATCGCCCGATATAAAATGCCCGTGTCATTGGCCTACCACCATATTTGCGATCAAGGCAGCCATGGCTCCTGCCGTAAATCCCGCATCGATATTCACCACTGTCAGCACGGAACAGGACTGGAGCATGCTGGCCAGCGCAGCTTTCCCTTTCCCCATATATCCATACCCTGTGCTGACCGGAACCCCGATTACCGGCCGGTCAACCATCCCTGCAACAACTGCCGGGAGGGTCCCCTCCCGGCCGGCTGCAACGACGAAGACCTGTGCACCCTGACATTTCCTGATGGCGGGAAAAAGGCGGTGAATCCCTGCAGCGCCAACATCATATGCGGTACAAACCTGGCAGCCCATTTCAGTTGCAATCACGCGTGCCTCTTCTGCGACCGGTATATCGGAGGTCCCGGCAGTAATGACAGCAATGATTCCGCCGGTAAGTGTGATCGGATCTCCAGTAGACAGCACCGCCATCCGCGCAGTCTCATGGCAGGTCAGAGTAAACCCTGATTTTTCTGCACGTTCCCGAAGTATCTTTTCCTGGGCCCGGTTTAACCGGGATATGACGCATCTGCCAGATGATCGGGCATGGGCAAGCGCAATATCTGCAAGGTGAGCTGACTCTTTTCCCTCGGCGAGAACAACCTCCGGTATACCACAGCGGATATTTCGGCCGATATCAAGACAGGCGATATCGGAGACTTCCTCAATACGTAATCCGTCAATCTCCCGTTCCGTCTCTTCCAGACTGATGGCGCCTTCCTGGAATCGGAGGAGAGCTTCACGGAGCTTTCTGTTTGCCTGCATACCTCAATAATAAAGATATGGGTCCGCGTATAATAATACGTTCATAATCATGAGTTATCTCGTCTATATCGCCCTCTTTGGGGCTGCAGTTGTTTTTTTCCTGTGGCTGCGTGATGCCAGGATTTTTTATCGGACCGGTCTTCCAGGATACCGGAAGGCTGCATACAGGGGAATTCTATTTGGTGCTCTGGCCATTCTTGGTGTAGCAGTAACCATATATTCGCTGGAACTCCTCGGGCTCGGCCTTATCCTCGCTGCCCTTTATCTTCAGGGGAGAGAAGAGCGCGAAAAGATATGGGGGTCAGAGGAAACCCTCGACCGGTTTCTTGGGAAAGCCCCTCTCCGAAAAGGGATAAAAAATAAGGAGGCTTGATGCGATATGCTCCAAAAACCACGTGGGACCAGGGATTTCCTCCCTGACGAGATGGAACAGAGGCGCGAGATCGAAGGCAGGATGCGCGAGGTGGCACGGAGATGGGGCTACCGTGAGATCTGCACCCCCGAATTTGAAGAACTCGACCTTTTCACCATCCGTTCGGGAGAAGGAATCATCCAGGAGATGTACGTTTTCGAGGATAAAGGGGGGAGGCCGATGGCCCTCCGCCCCGAGCTTACGGCGCCGGTTCTTCGGATGTACGTCAATGAAGGGAAAACTCTGCCAAAACCGCTTCGCTGGTATTACTTTGCCGATTGTTTCCGCTATGAGCGCCCACAAAAGGGCAGATACCGCCAGTTCTGGCAGTTTGGGGTGGAACTTATAGGCGTGGATTCTGCTCTTGCAGAGGCAGAAGTCATCATGCTTGCTGAAGAGATACTCTCATCTACGGGGATCTCATTCTCAATTAATATCGGCCATCTGGCATTAGTAAGGAGCCTGCTGTCAGAGATCCCGGAACAGGAACAGAAAAGAATCCGTATGTTCCTCGACAAGAAAAATTTTGACGGCCTTTCAGATTACCTCACCAGCAAAGGATGGGATGACCTCTGCACATCGCTGATACAATTAACATCCTGCCGAAACCTGAACGATGTGTTCGCGATCACAGGAGATCTTCCGGAAAAGGCGAGGATCGGAGAACTCTTCTCGATCCTTGATACGACCGGAATTCCGTATACCCTGGATCCCGGCATTGCACGAGGACTCGATTACTATACCGGAATGGTCTTTGAAATATTCGCCCAAAATCTTGGAACTGAAAACCAGGTACTTGGTGGGGGAACGTATCGTCTTGCTCATCTTTTCGGTGGAGAAGATACGCCCTCCTGCGGATTTGCCATTGGATTTGATCGGGTGATGGTCGCAAGAGGGGACCAAGGCCCTCCGCACCAGATTATGGCCGGGATTGCCTATACCCCTGATGGGAGGGATTGGGCCCTTGCGGTTGCCCGCGAATTCAGGGCGGCGGGGATCCGGACCGAGTTCGACCTCTCTGAACGGTCCCTGACCCAGCAGTTGTCCCGACTGTCTAAATCCGCCGATTATGCTTTGATTATCGGAAAGAGAGAGAAGGAAAATTCATTGGTGACCCTTAAAAATCTCAGATCCGGGATACAGCAAGAACTCACTCTCCCCGAAGCAATCCGTGAGGTGACCGGGAGTGAGCCTCGCTGAGGAGCTGGCTAAGCAGCAGAGGAGCATCAGCGTCGCCGAATTTTTTGAGCGGAACAAGCACCTCCTTGGCTTTGATTCGCCCACACGAGGAATCATCACCACCATCAAGGAAGCGGTGGATAATGCTCTTGATGCCTGCGAAGAGGCGATGGAGCTTCCCGATATATTTCTCTCAGTAAGCAGGCAGGACCGGGACATCTACCGGATCGTTATCGAAGACAACGGCCCTGGGATCATTCCGGACCAGATCCCCTTCATCTTTGGCAAGCTCCTGTATGGTTCCCGGTTTCACCAGATACGACAGAGCAGAGGGCAGCAGGGGATCGGTATCAGCGCTGCAGTGCTGTATGCCCAGCTCACAGCAGGGGTCCCCACCATCATCGTTTCCAGGACCGGCCCTGAATACCCTGCCCATGAATGTGCCATTCAGATCAATATTGATACGAATGAACCCGAAGTCCTTACCCGCCGCGAGATAGAGTGGGATCGGACCCATGGGACGCGGATTCAGATTGAGTTCAAAAGCACCCTTGCCGCGAAAAAACGGCTTATTGAATATCTGAGATACACCTCCGTGGTAAATCCGCATGCCCGGATCCGGCTTGAAATAGATGGCGAGGTGTTCATGTTCGACCGGGTCAGCGATGAGGTGATCGCTTGTCCCAGGGCGATTAAACCCCATCCCCACGGAATCGAGGTCGGGCAGATCAGGAGGATGCTTCAGGCATCTCCTGGAACACTTGAATCGTTTCTTATGAGCAGTTTCTCGAAAATCGGGAAGAAAACTGCAGAAGAGATATGCCGGATTGCACAGCTGTCCTGCACAGCTGATGCATCATCTCTCGCTGCCAAAGAACAGAAACGGCTTATTGAGGCGATGCAGATGGTGAAAGTACCCCCCCCTCCAATCTCCCAGTGTCTTTCGCCTATCGGAGAGGACCTTATCATAAGGGGTCTTGAAAAAGAATTCCAGATGGACTTCGTAAAAGCCCGGACGCGGCCAGGATCGGTCTTTTCAGGGCACCCGTTCATCATAGAAGCCGCGATAGGATATGGTGGAAAACTTGCGGCCGACGGGAATGCACAGATTCTTCGGTTTGCAAACCGGGTACCTCTGATGTACCAGCAGGGAGCATGCGCAATCACTTCTGCAATTTCTGCGATGAACTGGAAGAACTATGCTGTCGCCCAGGCAGGTCTCCCTACCGGACCCCTCCTCATTCTTGTGCATGTGGCATCGACCAGTGTTCCGTTTACCAGCGAGAGTAAGGATGCCATTGCCTCCATCCCTGAGATTGAGCGGGAGATCACCCTTGGACTGCAGGATCTCGCCCGCGACCTGAAGGTCTTCCTCTCCCGAAGAGACCGGAACCGGTTGCAGGAAGATCGTGCCAGGGCAGTGTGTGCTATCCTTCCTGAACTGGCCGAAAAGGTTGCAGAGATAGTTGAGCTGCCTAAACCCGACATTTCATCGATTGAGGGCAGGATCATGCATAAGCTTATTGTGAGGAAGACGGTATCAGAGGGTATTGTTAGGATAGAGATAAAAAATTACACCGCAGGCCAGGCATCCCTCTCTCTTTATACCATCACCAGGGATTCGGAAAATAACGCTGATCCCCCCCCGGATTTTTTGACAAAAATGGATGAAGATTTCACCCGGGTCTGGCAGGTGGTGGTTGATCCAGGAAAAGTGTGGACGACAACCTATTCAGGATCAGCCCATGGGACAGTCGAAATCCGTGGCATTGATCCGAGGAATGTTGTTATGGTGGACCGAGATGAGTAAAGAAGATCTTGATATTCTGGCTACCGGGCGGCTCATCGGCATCGCTCGGAAATGGTATGACCAGATGCTTGAGGGACAGATCCCTTCCATCGCTCTTCCGACACGAACAAAACAGAATATTGAATATGATGATACATCCGAAGTCTGGAAATATGGGGACCGGGAGAGTATCCGCTCAGCAGGTACGGCAAAGAGTGCACTCCACCTGCTGAAGATGGCATATGTCATCTGGTTTTTGCGAAAACAGATCGGTGAAAACCGTTCATCGACTCTGAGAGAACTGTATTATATCTCGGAAGGCTGGAAGAAAGCGAAATTCCAGGCTCAGGATGAGAGTAATTTCCTGATAGAGGATTTGGAAATTCTCACCGATATGCAAAGGGAAGCATTCCATCTTCGCCCTGAAGAGGACGGAGCAACCATATTCGGGCCTTTAAAACTGCGGGAGATGACCCGGCGTGGAGAGAGGGACATCCATTGCCAGGATGATGTTGGGGAAGCAGGCTACCAGATCCCTACCAATGTCGAGACAGTTGAATTGCTAGAACACGACGCCAAGTTTGTGATCGCAATAGAGACCGGAGGTATGTATGCAAGACTGATCGAAAACGGATTTGACGGAGATCACCAGGCAATTCTCATCCACCTCAAAGGTCAGCCAGCACGATCAACCAGGCGTTTCCTGAACCGGATCAACACGCAGTTCAATCTTCCGGTAGTGGTGTTTACTGATGGAGACCCCTGGTCCTATCGAATATACGCAAGTGTTGCGTATGGTGCAATCAAAAGTGCCCATATCTCTGAACTGCTTGCAACCCCCAAAGCAAGATTCATCGGTGTCCAGCCGACTGATATCAGGGACTATCACCTGCCTTCTGATCATCTGAACGACAAGGACATCGGAGCCCTCAGGAGTGAATTGACTGATCCAAGGTTCGCTTCCGATTACTGGAAAGAACAGATAGAACTTCAGCTTAAACTCAATCTCAAATCAGAACAGCAGGCATTTGCAGCGAAAGGACTTGATTTCGTGACAAAGGAGTATCTGCCCGCCCGACTCTCTGACATGGGAATCATTTGAACATTTTTTTTCAAATAAAGAATCCGGTCACCTTTCATCTAATTACGGTACACGAACGGAAGGCCGCCTTGGTACAGCACCCCCTACTGGTTTGTGTGTATGGACCAACCCTGCCAGACTTCTTCAGGAAAATGGGGTGATGATCGTATTCACACAAAGAACCTGAACATGATCCAGGCAATAATGATCATCACGATCGAATATTTCAGTCCTGCAATCACTCTCCCCTCACCCATCTGGCCAGCTACCAGGCCTGAAAAGAATGCCTGAATAAGGGCAGCATGGGTAAAAATCCTTGTGTAGAGCGGGAGATTGACATTCGCGCCAAACTGGGATCCAGCTCCGGATGCGCTGGCAGCACTCCCCGCCGTCGCCATGACACTCAGGAAGGTAGTGACAAGGATATAAATAACAAAGACGAAGACGAGAAACGAGATAAAGACAATCACTACGTAGATCAGCATATTGTTCCTCCTCTCCGTCTGCAGATTGATGAACTCGTAGCTGTCTTTCGCTGCAGCCCTGAGCACCTCGCTGATATCTCCCCCGGCTTTACTCGCTTTTGCAATAAGATCGATGCTCCGATCGGTGAGTGGCGTGGACAATCGGGCTCTGAACCGCTGAATTGCATCGATGAAGGTGGTATTCCACGACATTTCATTGTCGAGTTTCCTTACATAAGGAGTGAGTGTACTGTAATCACTCTGAGCAACAAGATGAACTGCATTGGGCAGAGTCATGCCCGAATCATTCATCCCGGCAAGGTCCCGGTAAAAATTCGGGAGTGCTTCTTCGATGTGCCGTGTACGCCACGAATCCCGAAAATCGAGTATCGCGAGTGGGATCGAGACCATAAGTAAAGCGAATACTGCCAGATCATCGATTGCGGTAGAGGTAAAAAGGGCATTGATTCCTTCATTCTCTATCACAATTGCCGTACCGATAAAGAAGAATGCCAGTGCAACCGGGACGGTCACAAACAGACTTTTGAGCGGTTTTTCTGTGATTACCCGGAATGGATGCTTCAACAGTCGCCCAATTCCAAATTCAGTTGCCTTATACTTCTCGATCCGTGATATGATGGCACTGCTTTCCTGTTCGAACTCGAACTTCTCTCGTTCCCCCAGATCGACAGAGGCGGGAGTCCCCCTTGAGAGAAGAAACGAGAGTTTTCCCATCCTGCCCATTGAATCGGGATCTACTGGCATCAAAGGATCCGGCTCCCCTGATCCCTTCAACCCTTTTTTCCCGGAAAAGAACCCTTTCATCGCCATAATCAGGACTCCGGCGTCATCGTACTGATAAGGATCACAAACGCGATGCTTCCGAATGGAATGATGAGGTAAATAATAATGTACAGCATGAATGGCTGCGACTGGCTGGAGAGGATCGACATGATCGATTGTAGAATTATCAGAAAAAGGGGCCCTGCCACCATGGCCGTGACATAGGATTCAGCGATCAGCCCCAATGTTTCGAGGAACATCTTTTGCGTTTGCCGATTTTCCAGAGCATACTGCTCTGCTTTGTTTCTGAAGTATTCGGTAAGGTTACTGCCGGCAGAAATGCACCCCATTGAGCCCTGTAAAAATTCTTTCATCCTGAAACTCGGTGTAGTCGATGAGACCACGCGAAGGGCATCGATCAGATCCCGACCAAAGAGATCAATTTCGAGTGCAATAAAACGGGCCTCAGTAGCACTTTCTCCGTATATTGTACTGCTGCCAAGCTGCCTGAAAATTTCCGCAGGAGGAATACCTGCAGTAGACATCGCTGTCACATAATTGATTGCATACGGGAGGGTTGATTCGATATTCCGTTTCCGATTCCCTGAAACAAATCCCGGATAGAGAAGAAACAAGAGGAAAATAATACCGGCAACAATGGCAAATGAGACAATTGTTGCAATAAGAGTCCCGATTATCAGGGAATATTGGTTAAGCGAGAGAAGGACCTCAGGGACTTCTCCCTGGTAGGTGATCATTCCCGGGACATTGAATAACCAGGTGACTGTGCCCAGAAGAATTGCACTTACTATACCAATGACTGAAGAAGCAAGATATGCCGTTGAGAGGTACACCTCAAAAGGGATCTTCATCCGGGCCGTAAGAAGCGAATTCCGGAGATCTGAATATTTGTCCCGCTTTCTCCCGGCATATTTTCCGAGTATCCGGAAGGCGAGGCGCTGAAAGCTATTCATACAGCTCAGCTCGCACTTTCTCCATTATTTTTGTCGGATCCCGGTAATACTGGATAAGTATGTTGGACACGTCCCGGTATTCACGGATTTTTTTAACCCTCATCCATTCGAGCACCTCCTGCCGCATCTTGAGTTCTTCCCTCATCCTGCTCTCAGTCCAGCCACGGGATTCCATGATCTCTTCAAGGAGGAACGATTTTCCTGAGTAGGTAATCTCGTCCGTGACAGGATGCCAACGGAATACATCATTGGTTATGAGCTCGTTTGTCCTAGGATCGATATCGAGGATTTCCACAAGCTGCTTATTTCTCCTGATACGCTGGCCTCCGATGCGTGCCTGCACCTGCACCGATACAAGATGGAGTGCTGAAAGCATGTTGCGTGGTACATCAAGAGGGGGATTTTCTAAACGGTGAACGATACTTGCTACTGAATCAGCATGCAGGGTGGAATAAGTTACATGACCAGTACTCATTGCCTGGAAGAGCGTCAGGGCTTCCCTCCCCCTCACCTCACCTACGATGAGATACTCAGGCCTTTGGCGGAGAGCCGCCTTGAGCAGCTCATACATATCGATCTCGCCCTTCCCTTCTGTATCAAAAGAGGTGCGTGTGACGCTGGGTATCCAGTTGGGATGCGGCAGTTTCAGCTCCCTGGTGTCTTCAAGTGTCACTATCTTGGCAAGGGGGGGAATAAATAGCGAGATGGCATTGAGCGAGGTTGTCTTTCCTGAAGCAGTTCCACCGGCAAAGATGCATGATTTTCCGGCTTCTACAGCGAGCCAGAGAAATGCGATAGACAAAGGAGAGAAGGTAGACCATTCGATAAGATCGGTTGGAGTGATGGGTTCTGATTTGAATTTACGGATTGTATACGTTGAACCGTGAGCAGTTACTTCCGTTCCAAGCGTCATCTGGATACGGGAACCGTCATGCATGGTTGAATCGAGCATGGGCTCTGCAATTGAAATGTATTTTCCTGAACGCTGGGCAAGTTTTGTCACGAAAGAATCCAGTTCTTCAGCAGTTTTATACCGGAGATTGGTACGCATCGATTCGTATCGGGTATGGTAAACAAAGAGGTAAACATTCACCCCGTCACAGGAGATATCCTCAATATACCGGTCATGCATGATCGGATCTATCATCCCATTTCCCAGAAACTCCTTATACATACTATAGAGTATCTTCTCCCGCTGCACAGGAGTGAGAGGGATACCAAAGTCCCCGATTACCTCATCTGAAGCATTACGAAGCGTTGTCCTTGCCTGCTCATCAGGCATGTCCTGGGTATTGATATCGAGCCGTTCAAAGATTCGTTCTTTGATCTCGCTGAACAATTCTTCCTCGGCCTTGGTGAGAATCGGTTCCAGAATCCCGTACGTATTTTCATGGGTGGTATGATCATAGGTGATCCTGATATAGGCATACGGCTCATTTACGGGATAGAGTTCTATCTCTTCGATGCCAGGTCTGGGCTGATACGTGAGGTCAACCAGTGGTCCATGCAGGTTTGGATCGTATTCTGTGATGACGGGACGGAGGGTGGTAAGGGGATTCAGTCTTGCAAGAATGCTTTTTTTTGGCAGTGACGTCTCCATCGAAGCAGCAGCTTCAGAAATTGACCTGATACCTTCGCCTTTCAGGTAATCCTCCTTCTTTGCAGGTATTCCCCCTGAACTTTTCAGGTCGAAGATATGCGGACGCGATTGAATTTTTAGTTCGTCTACTTTGAATGTAGCACTCTTTGGGAGTATAAGGCCGGATATACCATCGAACTCATTGATAGAGACGACTGCATCCTCTCCTTCTGGAGGCTCTGCTGAACTAATGCTTTTTCTGATCGGTTCGGACCGGGCAGAGGATATGCTATTCTTGACAACCGGTCTGCCACCAACAACAGATTCCACACCTGGTGATTCACTCTGCATCCCATTCATCGAGGAATGACCAGGAAGTATTACACTTTTTCTGATGCTGGTGTCTTCAGAAAAATCAGGATTATCGGCATTGTTTTCCGGAACTTCACCTGCAGTTATTATGTTCTCGAAGAATTTACTATCTTCATCCGTTTCCTTGAAATCGTTTGAAGCTCCTTCATTTTTGCCTTTTTCCGTTTCTTCTCCTTTTTTTGCGATGGAGAAAAAATTTTTTAATGATGATGTTTTTTCAGATTCCTTTACTGCCATCTCGCCACCTCACGTTCATGTTCGACCGACAATCCTATCCAGATCAATCCATGTCCTGCAGGTCCCTTATGATGAGCCGGAGAAGACCCAGATGAACATCTGATCTGGTTAACAGGCAGAGGAAGAGATCCCCATAAGGAGCGATAATACACTTTCTTTCATCTGATTCAAGAATGATCTGGGTAATGTCCCCCAGTTTCATCTCTCGTGCCATCTTTCTTCCCGCCCTTAAAAAATCCTCAGCAACAGCTGCAACCTGCTCATAATCACCAGTTCCCGCAGACTTTACCGGAAATCCTTCATGGAATGCGAGTACGGTAAGGACTCCCTGCTGTTTCTGAACAGCCGCAAGTCGGCTATCATCAAGAAGGTGTGAACCCTTCTCATCGGAGGTCCCCCATTTATCCATGGAGATCAGAGATCCATCCGAATGATACCACCATGGAATGATGTATCCATTCTATTCGTTGAGCCTCCGACACTCACAGCGCCGCGACCAGGCGCTCCTTATTCTTCTTGAGTTCGTATCGGATACGCCCCAGATTTGAGGCGTTTTCTGCCACAATTGCAATAAGTTCGTCTTTTGAAAGGGGCGATACAATAATCGGCCCTTTGTCGAGCTCTACCAGCAGCTGGTTGAGCTGCCCCTTCCCCAGTTCTTTTCCCATCGCTTCGGATGTACCTATCCCTGTCGATGTCATTGCGCCAAGTGCATCGATATCCATTTTTCCGGACACCGCACTCTCGATCACGAATCCATCACGCCCTACGACGACTGCCGCAGAGACACCTTCAAGATTCAGAAACTCACCTAAAATCTGTTTCAACATTCATGCCACCTTATAAGTAACCTGTTTGAAAAGAGCATACTCTGGATCATCAAATATATATCACCATTACGAGGATTCATCGAACCGATTAATCAGAATACAGATACTGATTTTACCATAAGAATCCCAGGGGAATAAATGCCTGGTTCCGGTAGGTTTCAGGCCTGTCAAAGAAATTTCCGTCCTATGGGGGGACTCCATATGGTGGTGACAAGAATGCAGATTCCCAGAGGCACTTTCAGGACAATAATACGTGGTTGTAACCTGCCTGCCCTGGTTCAGAAACTGAACAATTGCAGATTCACAGGATACTGCCAGAGCCTGCATGATAATGAGATGACACAATTTGTATGCGACAAAGGACGTATCCGGCTAGCTGAATTCGGTTCTCTTGAAGGAGATGAAGCACTTGAAAAGATTGTGGCTGCCTCACATTGGAACAGCAATGCAATTCTTCATGATCTCACGTATGCACAACTTCGCCTCGCGTTAGAATTTAATCCCTCTTTCAAAACATTCGTGAAAAATAAGACTCAAAAACGTCATATGCTGGAGGTTTTCAATGAAGGACGCATTCGGCCAAGTGACGCAATCCGCATCAAAACCTCCGGTAAAAGTTCCCATGATGCGCGGGAAAGGGCGGCTCCCTTTCCCTTTTCCTCTGGAACAGGACCTGGAGTTCAACCAGCTGAAATATCCCGGAAGAATGATCAGTCGACGGCATGGTCTCAGGGAGATCTGCTTTCCCACGACCTGGATCTCATCGAATCGATGGATCTTGAGAGCATGACGACCAAATTCCGAACCAGTTGCATTCAGATCATGGAACGACTAGATCTCGATCACCTCATTGAAGAAAATTCCAAGAAATGATGCCCATGAATCCGATTTCCTTTGAATTGGGACTTTTAATAATTGCGCTAGTCATTGCTTCGGTCAGCCTCTTTCTCAGCCTCTTCAATGCCCTAATTCTCATCGATATGTCGAAAAAAATTTCGGTCTTGAAAAACATCGGAATTTCTCATTCCCAAAATGAGGTATCTCCGTTATCTGTTCAGAAAGATACGGCCGTGAGAGAACAGGGGAACAAGTATACCGAGAACGCTCTTCAGGAGAATAATGGCACATTCGTCTCAGGGATGCAGTCAGTTATTGGGAGATATACCATTGATTCAATGGTCGTTGCCATGACTGATGGGCTTGTTGTCGCATCCGTGGGCAATAAAAATCCTGAATATGATGCTGCCTATTATAGCAGTGTATTTGAGGGGAAATCTGCCCAACCCGAACAGGGGATCTTGCTCGTCCCTCTGAACCACAGGGGTGTTCCTCTTGTCGGGATCGCACGGACCAGGGAGGTTATCCCTGAAGAAACGATGGTCATCATTGCCAAGGAGATGCAATCGGTCTTTGAACAGAATTGTTAGCAGTCACGTCCCATCCCTTGCACCATACTTTATTTATTATGTGGGTGATGAATTGATAGGAAGGGCTTAATGGTCAGGGTTTTTACGTTAGCATCCGGGAAAGGAGGTACCGGAAAGACCACCGTTACTATCAACCTCGGGACCAGCCTCGCACAGTTTGGGAAGAAGACCTGTATCATGGATGCTGATATCGGTATGGCCAATCTCGGTCTCTCCCTTGGTCTTGAAAATGTCCCCGTCACCCTTCATGAAGTGCTTTCGGGAACAGCCTCAATAAAAGACGCAATATATGAGGGGCCGGGCGGGGTTCAGGTTATACCATGCGGGATATCTCTTCAAGGCTTTCAGCAATCAGATCCAGAACTTCTTAAAGAAGTCCTGAAGGAGCTCACGGATTCTCTGGATTATCTTCTTATTGATGCCCCCGCAGGAATAAGTCGTGACGGTGTAGTACCGCTTGCCGTCGCCGATGAGGTAATCCTTGTGGTGAATCCCGAGTTATCAGCTATCGTCGATGCCATGAAGACCAAAATCCTGGCTGAAGTAGTAGGTGGACAGGTCCGTGGCGCAATCATCAACCGTGCCACACCTGAAAGCATCGCGACGGTTACCCAGAAAATGGAAAAAGTCCTTGGCACCCGAGTAATCGGAATCATTCCTGAAGACCAGAATATCAGGAAAGCCGCTTCAGCAAAAGTTCCTATTGTACTGAAATACCCTGCATCCGATTCTTCTGTGGCAATAAAAAAGCTTGCTGCAGGACTTGCAGGCCTGACATATGATGAAAAAGAAATGGATCAGAAAGACTCGTTTGTTGACAGGTTTACAAAAGTGATCTTCAGGGGAAGGAAATAAAAAAGAGAGAACATATCTGCATTTGAACAGGACGACCTCGCTTCTTCTTATGGCATTAAACCAGGAGAACAATCATTAACTTTCACCCGATCGGTTTCTTATTTCAAACACACAATGTTCGTCCCCTTTTGAACGGCACTTGATCTCCCGTCCCCGCACCTTGATTCCAAATGCACCCTCGATAATCCCTGCGAGGAGACCTGCCGTGCAATAACAGACGCTCTTCCCAGTGTTCCCCATAGATTCTGATTCCACGGTATGCTCAAGAGTAATCGTTTTGGTCTTTTCAGATTCATTCCAGTCCATCTTCACGATCCGGAACCAGCCCATTTGCGAATAGAATGCAAATGCCATATCTGACAGGGTATTCGGATTGGTGACCCCCATTTTCTTATAATGCTCCACATTCTCTTTCCCCATGTCCATGTATGCCCGGTAATTCACCCCCCCCGCAGGAACTTCCCCCATGATTTTTGAGAGGGATGATGTCATAGAAGAAAAGATGAACCGGGGCATCATGACTACCGGATCATCGATTAGTTTGATCTTCCCTTCAAGGGGTTTATGGTCGATATACTCAGTTATTGCCGACTCTCCCTTCACAATCGCTTGTGCTTTCCATTTCCAGCTCGATTCTGTCTGGTCGGCCACGAACTGGCAACAGTCATCCCCCTGTGCGTAACACTTAGTCTCGAGACAGAACCAGTTCTTCCCGGTAACTGCGGTCAATACTCCCTCAATCCATCCCCTGTGAATACCGCAAACCGGCATCTTCCACTCCTTCATCACCTGGGATTCGAAGGTCTTACTTGTTTGGAGAATGATTCTCTTTTCCTTCTGTTCGATAAGCTCAAACGGCGCTCCCCACCCCTGCTGGTGCTGAAGTTTGAAGACAAGAAGGAGGAATTCGGCTGGAGAAAGGTGTATCCCCAGGTTTTTCAGGTAATTGTTGAGTCCTACAGAACCAAGCCCGACAGAACGATAGAGAGAACGCACTGCCTGGATTGCAAGTTTCCTGGAAAGGCTTGTTTCATACATCTCATACATAGCCTTTGTCAGGTAATCGGGATTACTTGCGGTACGGACGCCGAAACAGAATGTCTCTCCCAGTTCCGGATCTGTTTCCAGATATTCCTGAACATTTTTTTTATTGGCGATTATGGACTCAAAATCTTCTTTGCTGATCTTTTTCCTATCCATGAATCTGATCTTGGATTGAACCTATTTAAATAATACAGGTCCGGAATAGGAATCGGGGCCCATTAATCTGCCTAAAATGCATAAGAACGAGTAAAAATAATTAATTTGAATAACAAACATCAAACGGGTGAATATTCAGAGATTCAATGAAGATAAGACGGCGTGCCATTTTCATTGCAATCTGATTGTGGGAGCGATACGAACGGATTGATTCCATGACCGCAAAACCGCTCAACTATCACTTGTCGAAAAATAATCTTGATTGTCTTTGAAATAAATGCAGTTGCGGGGGGGATTACGGTAATTCAAGGTCCAATTGGCGCCCCTGGAGATCAGGGATAAACGAGAAATCAAAAATATCAATGTTATTCTCTGATCTTACAATGAGAACCTCATAATTTCCATAAAGAAGACGGAAGGAAACGACCCCATTCGCATTGGAAATATCATTGGCGACGATCTGACCATCCTTGCGGATACGCACAGAAAGACCGGGAAAAACAACTCCGTCTTTTTTTAACGCAATGACAGCCCTTCCAACACCCTCTGCCTTTTTTCCGAATTCAACCGGGGCAAGCGATTGGTGACAGATAAGATGACTTTTATCATAAATCCTGCAGGTTAAAATAATCCTTTCGACCAATGGTGGTATGAGACGATAAAGAGTAAACTGGTCACTCGGCTCTATGAGGTAGATTGCCTTGTCACCATACAGTTCCCCTTTCCCATCAGCCAAGACGGCACCTTCCGGCTTTCCCTTCAAGAAAAGGATATAATTTTTTTTTCTGACGCCACTACTTATTGCGGCACCATCACAGTGCATATCACAAGCTGCCTGTAAAAGATCAGAGTACAGAAAGACCCCATCGGGAGTTACCTCCCGGACCAGCGATTCAATGATTTCAGCAGTGCCCGACACTGCTTCTCCCCCAAGTACTGTGAATTTCCATATTTCTATCTCATATGCTGATGGGTACTGTTTGTCTTATTTCTTCTCCTTCAAAAAAGAAGGCGACAAATATTAACAATAACGGAGATTGTTTAGTGGAGAACATTGATACCCCTGCTCATTATTCCCGCCGTGGCATTTATTGCAACCCTCTGTTATGCCTCATTACTTGACATCCGGGAGCGGAGAGTGCCTTTCCGGACATGGTATCCGATGCTCTTGATAAGCATTCCATTTTCAGCTCTTTTTTACATCCTTCTCATCGCAAGAGGGGAATTCGCCATAGCTTTGTATCTGGGGGCTATGGCCATCATATTCTCTCTGTTCTTCTACCTGTTCGCTTATTTCAATCTTTTTGGCGGTGCCGATGCCTGGGCATTGATTTTCATATCAGTTTGTATCCCGGCATTCCCTTTCACTCCTCTTTTAGGTGTGCCTCCCCATGCGTTCTTTCCTTTCAGTGTTCTTATCAATGCCGTTCTCATCAACCTCCTTACTCCGGTTGCAATATACCTATATAATTTCAAGAAGGGGAATACTGCTCCGTTTCCATACCTGTTCATCGCCTATCCGGTTGTTGGATCCGAGATACTGGAAAGCCATGGTTTTGTCATGGAAGAATTCGAAGAAGACGACGGTGTGCTCAAACGTCGGTTTATAGGTATCGGTGAAGCAATAAGGAGAATGGCTACAGGAAAAGGGAGGATCTATACCGTTGATCTTCGCCGCAATCCAGACAAGTTCAGGAATGAGTGTGCACTGTTCGAAAAAGCAGGGAGGGTCTGGATTACCTACGGCATACCGTTCATCGTTCCGATTAGTGCAGGGATGATCATTGCGCTCTTTTTTGGGGATATGTTCTATAGTCTGTTAATTAGTCTGAATGGAGTCTGACATATGCTTGATTTGCATTATACTGACGGCCTGATTCCGGTAGTAGTACAGGATATTATGTCGCTTGAAGTCCTGATGGTAGCGTATGCAAACGAAGAGGCGGTTTCCCTTACAAGAGATACGGGATTTGCCCATTATTTCAGCCGGAGCAGGAGAAAAATCTGGAAAAAAGGTGAAGAAAGCGGCCACGTGCAAAAAGTGAGGCAGATCCTGGTTGATTGTGACGAAGACTGCCTTCTCTACCTTGTTGAACAGACGGGTGCTGCATGCCATACCGGATATCAGACCTGCTTTTACAGGACCATCGATGACGAGATTATTTCCGAGCGGGTTTTTAATCCTTCAGAGGTGTATACAAAAAAAGCCAAAGACTGATCCTGAAAATGGTTATTCTGTGTTATGATTTTTTAAAATTTTCATTTTCCTGTTCACTTGCTCCGAGATCCTTCGTTGGTTCAAAATAAGATCTCGCATTTGACATTCACCTCAGATTACCCGTGATTCTCTGAATCAGTTAATCAGAATGAGTATTTGAAATCACCTCCACTCTCGGGTAGATCATCCTTGTTCTCTGTTGTTTTTAAACATCTACCCTGGTTTTTATTTCATTCGGTTCAACTCTGCCAACTTCCACTATATAAGAACGAACCGACAGGGAAAAATAATAACATCAGAATGGTAATAAAATACTCGCTGGATCTATCAAGAAAAATGGGTATAGACATCCAGAAAATAGGGTATAGCAATCCGGACAATAGGATAAAAACAAAAAAATAGGTGAGATTTTGAAATTAGTACCTGATACCAGCGTCGTTATCGATGGTCGTATCACTTCGATGATAAAAAACGGCGAATATAAAGAGGCATCAATAATCATACCCGAAGCTGTTGTGGCTGAACTTGAGGCACAGGCCAACCAGGGGAGGGAGATTGGCTTTTCCGGTCTTACTGAACTGCAGGCGCTCTGTAAAATGGCAGAAGAGGGGTTAATACAGATCATCTTTACCGGAGTACGGCCTTCACTCGAACAGGTCAAACTTGCCAGCGGCGGGGAGATCGATGCACTCATACGAAGCGCCGCAATAGAACACGATGCGAAGTTCATTACCAGCGATATCGTGCAGGCTGAGGTTGCAAAGGCCAAAGGACTCGATGTTCTCTATTTGCGTCCCCAGATAGAGGGATTTGCTCCTCTTATTATAGATCAGTTCTTCGATGAACATACCATTTCGGTCTATCTCAAGGAGCGGGTGCCCCCTATGGCACGCAAAGGATCCGTTAAAGAGATGCGTCTTGTAAAGATACGTGATCAGCCGATAACCGATTTCGAATTGAGGAATATTGCACAAGAGATCCTCGAACGTGCCAAACGCCATCCCGATGGATTCATAGAGATCGAAAAACGGGGTGTAACGGTGGTGCAGATAGGGTCAATGAGAATCGCAATTGCACGAAGGCCTTTTTCTGATGGGATGGAAATAACAGCGGTCAGGCCTATCGCTGATGTGAACCTTGAGAGTTTCAATAAGGCTGATGTCATTAAAAGCAGGATAATGGGTGATAAGCGTGGTCTGCTGATAGCCGGACCTCCTGGTGCAGGAAAGACAACGCTCGCACAGAGTATAGCAACATATCTGGCTGAACACGGGTGTATCGTAAAAACTATGGAAGCACCCCGTGAACTCCAGGTTCCTGATCATATCACCCAGTATACCAGCCTTGAAGGGAGCATGGAGAATACCGCCGATGTACTCCTTTTGGTACGGCCTGACTACGTTATATTCGATGAGCTCCGGAAGAACGAGGACTTCAGGGTGTTTGCCGATATGCGACTTGCCGGGATAGGAATGATTGGAGTGCTTCATGCCATCGGCACCCATGATGCCCTCCAGCGTTTCTCTGACAGGGTGGATTTTGGTGTCCTGCCCCAGATAGTAAAGACGATCATCTTCGTTGACAAGGGAGAGATTACCAATGTCTACGATGTGGGCTTCACCATCAAGGTGCCTGAGGGGATGTCAAGTGATATCAACCTGCGCCCGGTGACTATGGTATCTGATTATGAGACCGGCGAATTGCTATTTGAGATCTTCAAGTACGATTCTGAGACCATTGTGATGCCCGTCATGAGGCCGCTTACCGCTGCAGCACCCTTAAAACCACCTGTTATCCAGAAGGAAGCAGTTGAAACCTCTGCATGGAAGATCAGCGAGCGCGATATACAACGGGAGATTGGGCGATATACCGAAGGATTTGTGGACGTCCACATGCTTTCTGACACCAAAGCAGTGGTTTATATTGATGATAAGGATGTGCCAGCTGCCATCGGGAAAGGCGGAAAGAACATTGCCGGAATCGTGAACAAGGTAGGGATTGGCATCGATATCCGCCCAAGGAGCGAACTTGAAAAACAACCGGCACCTCCCCAGGCAGAAGAGGAACTCCAGCTGGGAGGGGGAGTGAAAATTCGCATGGATAAGAAGCAACTTGCCATCATCTGCCCTGATCAGGCGGGAAAGATAGTCGATGTCTTTGCCGGGAAAGAATATCTCTTCACTGCAACAGTGAATGATACCGGAGAGATCCACCTTGCAAAAAATTCGAGTATCGCCCAGGAAATGATCAAGCGGTATAATGAAGGGGATACCATCCGGTTACGACCGGTATAACTAATTTTTCAATATCTTTGGATAGTGAGATGATATTTCAAGGATGGTGAATGCGTGAGCGAACCTGATATGCGGCAGATTGAGTGTGATGTCCTCAGATTATGGGAACACGCTTTTGAACCGAATCCCAGCGATGCACAGAAATTTTATCTGAATGTGGCATACCCCTACCCTAGTGGTGCGATGCACGTGGGGCATGGAAGAACCTACATCGCACCTGATGTGATCGCCCGTTTCTGGCGGATGCGGGGGAGGACCGTCCTTTACCCCATGGCTTTCCATGTGACCGGGGCTCCGGTGATTGGAATTTCCAAGCGTATTGCAAGAGGAGATCAAAAAGCCATATCCCTATACCGCGATCTCTATAAAGTTCCCCCTGATGTGCTTGCAGCATTTACCAATCCTCTGGCTATCGTCAGGCATTTTTCTGACGAATACCAGCGGGTCATGAGCGCATGTGGCATCTCAATAGACTGGAGAAGGCGGTTTACGACGGTAGACCCCCAATACAGCCGGTTCATCGAATGGCAATGGAAACACCTTGGAGAGGAAGGCCATGTCGTAAAGGGTGCACATCCGGTGAGATATTGTCCGCAGTGTGACAATCCGGTCGGAGACCATGATCTTCTCGAAGGGGATAAAGCAGAGATCCTTAAATTCACCCTTGTTATGTTCCACTGGAATGATGTCCTGATTCCAACAGCAACCCTCAGGCCTGAAACAATCTACGGAGTAACCAATCTGTGGATCAATCCGGATGTTACGTATGTGAAGGCTCGTGTGGATGGGGCACTATGGATCATGAGCAGGGCAGCTGCCCAAAAGATATCACTCCAGGACCATACCGTTGAAATTTGTGATGAGATCCCCGGCAGTTCCTTGATTGATCACGTGGTATCGCACCCACTCTGTGGTGAAATTCCGATCCTTCCCGCCCGGTTCGTGGATCCTGATATGGCGAGTGGCATTGTGATGAGTGTCCCTGCTCATGCTCCATTCGATTATATCGCACTTCGTGACTTACAGGCAGACGGCAGATATACCGCAATTTCTCCCGTGCCGCTCATTACGGTCCCGGGTTATGGAACACTCCCTGCAAAGGATGCAGTTGAACGGGCAGGAATACTCGATCAGGATGATCCCAGGATGGACACTCTCACCCAGGAGGTCTATAGTGCAGAATTTGGTTCCGGCCGGTTATATGAACGGTATGGAGGGGAACCCGTCAAAATTGCACGAGATACTGTTTCAGCCCAAATGATGGAGCAGTTTGGTTCCATACCAATGTATGAATTCGACACCCGTTCGGTAGTCTGCAGGTGTGGCGGTCAGGTGCTTGTAAAAATTCTTCACGACCAATGGTTTCTCCAGTACAGTGATCCTGCCTGGAAATCGCAGGTCTCGAACCTTCTTTCACAGATGTCCCTCGTCCCTCCTGAAGTGAGGACCGAGTTCGAGAGGACTATCGACTGGCTTAAGGATTGGGCCTGCACAAGGAAAGTGGGGCTTGGAACACGACTCCCCTGGGACCCGGCCTGGTTGATAGAGCCGCTTTCTGATTCAACCGTTTACATGGCATATTATACCATCGCTCACCACCTGAAATCATTCTCCCCTGACCTTCTCACCCCGGAAGTTTTTGATTATGTATTTCTCGGACGGGAGAGCTCTGCTCTTCCCGAGCGTGAAAAACTGGATGTCATGAGGAAGGAATTTTTATTCTGGTATCCTTACGATTTCAGATTCTCAGCAAAGGACCTCATCTCAAATCACCTGACATTTCAGTTATTCCACCATGTCGCAATCTTTCCAAAGCCTCTTCTCCCGAAAGGGATGGTGGTTTTCGGCATGGGGCTCCTGAACGGGGCAAAGATGTCATCTTCAAAAGGGAACGTCTTCCTTCTTGAAGATGCACTCAGAGAGTTTGGAGCCGACACGGTCCGGATGTTCCTTGTGGGGAGCGCCGAACCATGGCAGGATTTTGACTGGAGAAATGAACTTGTTGCCTCGGCAAAGCGGCAGATCGAGCGATTCATGATTACCGTAGAAGAATCCTCTACCGCAACTGGAGCGCCAGATGAACTCGACCGATGGCTTGCGAGCAGGCTACAGGGTCATATCACCCGAATGACAGAAGCCCTGGAACGATTCCAGACCCGCCAGGCCCTTCAGGAGGCTTTTTTTGGAATTGAATCCGATCTCAAATGGTACAGGAGAAGACTTCCGGAAGGGTCGGCTGGGAGCAGCTATCTTGCTGAATTCTGCTCTGCCTGGGTACGACTGCTTGCACCAATAATTCCATTTTCAAGTGAATATCTATGGAAGAAACTTGGTCGCCCCGGCATGGTTTCATTTTCAGATTGGCCGGCCTCAGATCAGGCAGCAGTGGATAAAAGGCTGGAACTTGCAGAAGATCTGCTCTTCAGGACCGTTGAGGATATCGAATCAATTGTGAAGATTATTCAGATGTCCCCTTCCGCGATCACCATCTACACGTCCCCCGCATGGAAATACAGGGTATTTCAGGCTGTTGCACGCGCAGCGGATAAGGGTGCGGTGATGAAGGATCTAATGAAAGACGAAGAGATGAGAAAAAGAGGGAGAGAAGTAACCGATACAGTGAAGCAGTGTACAACCCTCATCCATCGGCTTCCCCCCGATATCGTTTCGCAGCTGCTTGAGGAGATTCCTGATGAAACGGCCACCTTCCGCAAAGCCGAGAAATTCCTCAGGAAAGAGTTCGGTGTTCCAGTAATTGTCCGTGATGCCGGTGAGAGCGTCCATGCGAAAGCATCTCTCGCTCTCCCTTTCAAACCGGCACTCGTCATTGAGTAAAGGGATCAGGCTTCCTCAATACTTTTCGATTTCTTCACGCGTTCCTTCGTTGAAAAGCCAGTTACCAGATCAAGGTACTTTCTAAAGCGCCTGTTCGTATCAAGGATCACCGCATCCGGTGCGTCCTTGTCAGATTCGGTGTGGACTAAAAGAGTCTTTCCATCTTTGCCGACGGTTACATCCAGGAGTCGGAGTGCCCCGAAACTGATCTGATAATGGTCTCCCTCCTTTTTGACATCGGTATCGAAGCATTCCTTTAATGCTTCTGCCATGGTAGTACCCAAGTCTTTGCTAAATCCACGTTTCACCTGGTATTCTTGCATAATACTTTTTTATATTGATGAAATATGTTAAGTTAATGTCACCGGACCACATCCCTGATATCGGCATATTTTCAAAACCCTTGAGCCAGGAAGGTTCTTCCGTCTTAATGGGCTTTCCCGGCAGTGGCCTTGTCGGAAGTATTGCCCTCCAGTACATGGTTGACCAGCTTGAGTTCACGCAGATCGGAAGCATGAACAGCAAATACTTCCCCCCTCTTGCGATGATGACTCGCGGCGTGATTAACGTGCCGGTAAGGGTATATGAAAAAGAGAATCTTGCGGCAATTGTTGCTGACATCCCCATCCACCCGAATATATGTTATGAAGTGGCAAACGGTATCATGGAATGGCTGATGCCATTCAAAATCAAGGAGATTGTCACCATTGCAGGTATTATCACCAACGAGATGGAAAAACGGGTTTTCGGAGTGGCTACTTCCGAGAAGGCACTGCAGAGAATACAGGATAGCACAATCATTCTCCCTATCGGGAGTATCTCGGGTATTGCAAGCAGTTTCCTCACGGAATGCAGGATACGAAATGTCGATGCATATGGTTTACTTGGCGAGACAATCAATGCCCCCGATCCGAGAGCTTCAGCGGCTACGATAGAAGTTCTGAACAAGATGTACGGTCTTACGCTCGATATTCAGCCCTTGCTTGATCAAGCTGAAGAGATCGAGTCAACCATGCATAAACTCGCGGAGCAGGTTCAGACGGCTGAAGCAACTCCTAAAAAGGAGCAGCAGCTCCCGATGTACGGGTGATCCATAATGAAATGTTTTGCTTTAACAGGAATTTCTCCGGACGTGATACAGGAACTCCACAAAGGCAGACCCCGTACCCTTGAACTCCAAAGTGCACATAATGTTGTCACCCTGGCAGGCCTCGATCCCGGTGCGGCCGTATTCATGACTTCGGTGGATATGGAAGACCTTGATCCAGGTGACACGGGAATCATTGTTGAGATTATTGCGATAAGCATCACAATGAAGCGAATGATGGAGTTTACACAGGGATATCATTTCGAGGAGCGGGAAAGGATGTCAGCCCGGATAAAGGTAAGGTGCGTCGGATCTTCAATTGTCAAATCTGTCACTCATGAAGGAATTATGCATCCGGTCTCTGTGGATGTGGTGAAATCAGCCTGTTACCATGCCGGCTGACCTGGTATATCCCCACACCCTTTCTTTTTTTTATGTATTCTGAAATATCTATCCTATCGGGAACATACCATCACGAGGCAATGGTTCTTCAGGCAGCGATCGTATGAAACTACGGTAGAGCGAGACCATTCCGAGATTTAATAAGGATAGATACCAAAGAGTATAGGCAACTCATTGGGCTTGTGGCTTAGCCAGGATAGAGCGCCGGGCTTCTAACCCGGATGTCGAGGGTTCGAATCCCTCCAGGCCCGTTCTGACGAGTGTGGTTTGAAAAAGGTTGATCAGGTTTCTTCCTCTTCTGTGACAAGTGTCACATCCGAGATATTGTGCTGGCGGAGCGCCAGTTTCTTCGCCTTGAAAATATTTTTCCCTTCCTTTCCGATAGCAATACCTCTGTCTTCCTGCCTGACCTCGATATGGGCTATCCGTCCTTCGTCCTCTGTCTCAAATCCGACTGTAACAACCTGAGCAGGAAGGAAACAGTTTTTGAGGAATTGCTCGGGACTTGGCGAGTACTCAACAACCTCGATCTTTTTCCCCATCACTTCCATTGCTTTCTTGATACTGGCCCCTTTCTTTCCAATGGCAAGTCCCATCTCACCAGGATTGACAACAAAGATCAGCCTGTTGTTGCGATCATCAATCACACAGTCCCGGCTTCCAGCACCGGTGAGACGTTCAAACTGGGATATGAGGCGCATGCAGTCCTCGGTCAGAACGATCTCGGACATCTCTCACGCCCTCTTCAGATTGAGAAGGTCAGATTCACCGGGATTCACTACAGCAAGTGCACTGACCATAAACGGTTTTCCGCACGCCTTGCCAAGCTGGACGCTTGATCCCTCGTACGTGTAGATGAACAGTCCTTCCCGTGAGGATAATAAGTTTTTAAACGTTTCAGGGCAGTTGCCGGCAAGAACTACCATCTGAGCCTTGCCTTCGTTAATGCATTGTTCGGTTTGGTTCTGACCGAGGATAACATCCCCGGTCTTGATAGCTCTTCTTAACGATACATTAAAATCCATTACAATTCACCTAGTTCAAAGATTTCGCGATTAGTTTTACATCTCCGGTACCGAGCTGAATGGGCTGGCCCACAATCACGTTCTCAGTAACCCCGGACAATTCATCGACCTCATTTGCAACGGCGGCATCGAGCAGGTGGTTCACCGTGACCTCAAATGCTGCACGTGACAGCACACTCTCTTTCTCACCGGCAATTCCGTGACGGCCGATCTGTTTTACTTCTCCTTCCATGCACATCATGTCAGCAACAAGCATAATATGGCGTACATCAACAAGGATACCCTGTTCTCCTAACGTAGAGAGCGCTTCGTGAATAATTGCATTTCTGGCAGCCTCGATCCCGAGTACCTGCGAGATCTCGCTGATGTTGTTGGTGCGGGTACGGGTGGTATCCACTCCCTCAACCTCAAACACGTCTTTAATGTTGGAGCCTTCAGTATATAGGATATACTCTCCGCTCTCCTTCCGGACAACGACCCGTTCGATGTCATCGATACCCTGCACGATTACATTTCTGACGTGTTCAGCGAGTTGGAACAGATTCTGGTAACTCTCTCTGTCCTTGGGCATGAAAATGATGGTCGCGGTCTTCTCATCCATCTCGAATTCAAAGTCGCGATAGTGTCTTCGTTCCTTGATCTTCTTTGGAGCAACCTCAAGGATAGATAAGGGGGCGATCTTTCTCTTTTCACATACCGCCGTGTTGAGGTGGACAACGATCTGCATGTTTTCCATATCGATGGTAATATCCCCGAACTCGTGGAGTGGTGCTGCCTCGATCTGCCAGCTGACTTCCCGTGCCCGATCCCTGTCAACCCCGAATTCTGGTTCGAGGAAGATGGTCATCGTGGGGGTGCTCGGCTCCTTTCTTGCGTCCATGATCTCGATCAGACGGGGAAGGCCCAGGGTTACGTTAATCTCAGCCACCCCGGCATAGTGGAATGTCCGCATCGTCATCTGTGTACCGGGCTCTCCGATCGATTGTGCTGCGATGATGCCTACCGCCTCACATGCTTCGATCCGGGTATTCTGGTACTCATTGACGACACGGTTCAGGATCTGGTCAAACTGGGTATCGGTGATCTCTTTTCCTTCGAGATACTTTTTAAGCTGATCTTTTGTCTTATCGGGGAGATCTGCCTCATCGATCTTTGCTTCATGGTCAGTCTGCATCTCACACCTCCTCTTTCAGGATGCTCTCAACGATACCCTTTACATCGACCGGATCACCGAAACTGCTCTTCATTGGATCCGTTCCGTCCTCTCCATACTTGAACTGGATGATCCTTCCCCCGGTTGTCCGGACGGTCCCATCATAGGCAACCTTGAGATCCTGCAAGGCATTGATCATACGGCGCTGGAGGTAGCCGCTCTGCGAGGTACGGACTGCGGTGTCCACCAGACCCTCACGACCACCGATAGCATGGAAGAAGAACTCGGTGGGATTCAGGCCGCCCTTATAACTGTGCTTGATGAAACCATGGGCGTCTGATCCACGGTCGCCCTTCTTGAAATGAGGGAGGGTACGTTCATCGTATCCACGCATGATACGTTCGCCACGTACTGACTGCTGCCCAACGCATCCGGCCATCTGGGTCAGGTTGAGCATCGAGCCCCTTGCACCACTCACGGCCATTACTACGGCACTGTTGCCAAGGCCAAGATGCCGGCCTGCAATTTCACCAGTACGATCACGGGCCTTCCCAAGGACCTGCATGATCTGCATTTCAAGTGTCTCATCGGGTGTCCTGCCGGGCATCGGTTCCAGCTGCCCGTCCTCGTAGATATTGATGCGCCTCTGGACATCCAGCATTGCATTCGAGAGAACTTCATCGATCTGGCCGTATTCCGTTCGTGAGAGATCTTCATCATCAATCCCGAAAGAGAACCCGTCCAGCATGATTGAGCGGATTGCGAGGTGCGTGATATCATCGATAAATCCAGCAGCCCGCTTCATCCCATACTGCCTGATGACACGTTGAACAATCTGGCCATCAAAAGCACCGATTGCTTTCTTGTCGATGGTCCCTGATTCGAGTGTGCCATCGATGATTCGAACATAGGCATCTCGCTCGCAACCCTCCCTTTTGCAGGTTTCACAGTTCTGGCAGGAACTCGCCTTGAAGACCATGTTCAGCTCTTGGGGCAGTATCGTGGAAAATACCTGCTTGTTGCTCCAAAACGGTACTCCGTCTTTTTGCATTCCAGGTTCAGGGAGTTTCTCAACACCTATATCTTTAAGGAGATACAGGGCCTCGCTCTTCGTGAACCATCGGATCTGGTTGGTTAGCAGGAATATCCCGGAGATATGGTCATGGATTCCTCCGATAATAGGGCCTCCGAAGCGAGGAGAGCGGATATTCTCCTCCACAGCAACAAGGATAGCGGCCTCCGCTCTTGCTTCTTCGGTCTGAGGGATGTGGAGGTTCATCTCATCCCCGTCAAAATCCGCATTATAGGGCGGACACACGGCAGGATTAAGGCGGAATGTCCTTCCGTCCATGACCTTCACACGGTGGGCCATGATGCTCATCCTGTGGAGAGAAGGTTGCCGGTTGAAGAGGACGATGTCCCCATCCCTTATCTGTCTCTCCACAGTCCATCCAGGTTCGAGCTGCTCGGCAACCGTTTCAAGGTTTCCTTCAGCGAGCCGAAGCCGCCGTTTATCAGGTCTTATCACATAATTGGCTCCGCAGGGATGGGTAAGGCTCGTCCTGACTGGGCCATTCAGTACCATCTGTTTCAGGTCGTCGATATTGTAAGGGGTGACCTGGACAGGTATGGACATCTCGTTTGCAACGGCGAGGGGGATGCCAACCTCAATGACGCTCAGGTTCGGATCAGGGGAGATGACAGTACGGGCTGAGAAATTGACCCGTTTTCCAGAGAGCGAGCCCCTGAACCGCCCGTCTTTTCCCTTGAGTCGTTGTGAGAGAGTTTTTAATGGTCTCCCACTCCGGTGGCGGGCAGGAGGACACCCTGCAACTTCATTATCAAGATAGGTGGTGACATGGTATTGGAGCAGTTCCCAGAGATCCTCGATGATGAGCTGAGGTGCACCGGCATCCTGGTTCTCCTTGAACCGCTGGTTGATACGGATGATGTCCACCAGTTTGTGAGTGAGATCATCCTCGGAACGTTGTCCATTCTCAAGGATAATGGATGGCCTCATAGTGACAGGGGGAACCGGCAGCACGGTAAGAACAGTCCACTCAGGACGGGCAACTTCCGGATTTATCCCGAGATGCTTGAGGTCTTCATCGGGTATCTTCTCAAGCCTTGCCCTGATATCAGCAGGGGTTAGTTTGTGCTCAACCTTCTTGCCATCCTCGATTAGAATCTCGGAGAATGTGGTCGGTTTCTCAAAATTGATCTTGAGCTGCTGTTCACCGCAATGCGGACAGACGCGTTCTTTTTTGATATCCTTTTCGGAGAGGACATCTCCCGTGAGATCGTCCTCGGTCCCAACCACTTTTTCGATCTCTTCAGGGGACAGGAGCAGCCTGCTGCAACTCCGGCAGGTGACACGGAGGAGTTTTCGTATCAGCCTCGTGTACCCGACATGGATAACTGGTTTGGCAAGTTCAATGTGACCAAAATGTCCTGGGCATTCGCTCGCCTTCTGGTCACATGTCTTGCACCGGAGCCCGGGGTCAATTACACCCAGGTTGAGATCCATCAATCCCTGCGGATAGGGGAAACCATCGTCATCATAGGTATCTGCCCAGATGATCTTCCGAACACTCATGGTGCGGATCTCTTTTGGCGAAAGCAGGCCAAATTCTATTTTTCCTATACGTTTTGGACTTGGCATAACGACCTGTTCCTCCTACACCACATCTTCAAGCTTCATCCTGGGAGCAATGCCCATACTCTTCATTTCATCGAGCAACAGTTTGAAAGCGTACGACATCTCGACGGAGTAGATGTCAGTCTCACCTCCGCATGAGAGGCAACGGGTGGTATTGGCCTTGCGGTCGAGCATGGCTACCATGCCGCAATGGGCACACACATACTCCTGAACCTTGTCTGATTCGTCAAGAAGCCGCTCCTTGAGTGCCATTGCCGCTCCGTGACCAATCATCACATCACGCTCCATCTCACCAAATCTGAGACCTCCTTCACGTGCCCTTCCCTCAGTGGGCTGCCGCGTGAGCACCTGTACAGGGCCTCTCGATCGGGCATGCATCTTACTTGAAACCATGTGGTAGAGCTTCTGGTAATAGATGACCCCGACATAGATATCAGCCATAAACCGCTTCCCTGTGATACCATCGTACATCACTTCACGGCCGGTGTGGGAGAATCCAAGCTCCTTCAGCGAGGACCGGAGAGCCGACTCCTGTGCTCCCGAGAATGCAGTAGCATTGATTCGGTGACCTTCAAGGGACCCGACTTTGCCCCCGATCATTTCAAGCATATGCCCAATGGTCATGCGACTCGGGATGGCATGAGGGTTGATCACCAGGTCAGGGGTCAGGCCTGATTCGGCAAATGGCATATCCTCCTGGGAGGCGATGAGGCCTATAACCCCCTTCTGTCCATGCCTGGAAGCGAATTTGTCACCCACTTCAGGAATGCGCAGGTCCCGGGTTCTTACTTTGACCAGCCGCGAGCTGTTTTCGCCTTCGGTAATGATGACGGTATCAACAATGCCCCTCTCATTGCTTCGCATCGTGACCGATGTGTCCCTCCTTTTTTCGACGGTGATGAGATCGCTCGTTGGCTCTTCGAGAAATCGTGGAGGGGAGGTCTTCCCGATCAGGACATCTTTTTCATTTACTATGGTTTCAGGATTGATAACCCCATCATCATCGAGGTTTTTGTAGCTCTCCGCACCATGAGCTCCGGTTACTTCTTCATCCGGAATCTCGATCCGGTCTACCTGCCCCCCAGGATACCTCCGCTCCTCACCCTCATATGTCCGGAAGAAGTGGGATCTCCCCAGACCGCGATCGATCGAGGCTTTGTTGAAGATCAGGGCGTCTTCGATATTATATCCTTCAAAACTAAGGATCGCAACAACGAAGTTCTGTCCTCCGGGACGATCATCCGATCCGATCAGATCAGAAGTCTGGGTGTGGACAATGGGCCTCTGGACATAATGAAGCAGATGACCCCGGGTATCTGGCCTGAGCTTCATGTTTGATGTGCCAAAGCCCAAAGCTTGCTTCACCATCCCCGCACCCATTGTGACACGAGGGCTTGCATTGTGCTCAGGGAACGGTACATGGGCAGCACCGATTCCAAGTATGAGGGAGGGATCGATCTCAAGATGCGTGTGCTCTGGCGTGATCTGATCGGGGTTCATGGCGACAAAGAGATCTTCCTCTTCCTCGGCATCGATCAACTCTATCATTCCCTTCCGTATGAAGTAATAGAAGTTGATCTCCTTTCGACTGAGCTTCTCTATCTCATCTGCACTCATCAGAGGTTTTCCATTCTGGAGTACGATGAGAGGGCGCCTTGCCCTCCCCCGATCAGTATGGATCACAACATCGTTATTGAATTCTTTATGGGAGATGTTTACTTCGGTTGATAGGGCTCCCTGTCGTCGCATATTCCTGATCTGAGTGACAAATGTTTTTGGATCATCGATGAGACCGATAAGAGCTCCATCAACGAAGACTCGTGCCTTTTTCATGGTACATCACCCCTGATATGCTCTACCCCCATGGTGTAGAGCATGCGGATCACTTCATCCTCATCTGGTACCCCACGACTGATTTCCACCATCTGGGCAAAGTTCTTGACAAGCCCACAGTTGGGTCCTTCCGGAGTTTCACTCGGACAAATCCTTCCCCACTGAGTAGGATGGAGATCTCGCGCCTCAAAGTGAGGCTGCGACCGTGAGAGAGGAGATATAACGCGGCGAAGGTGTGAGAGAACGCTCATGTGGTCAATTCGATCCAGCAGCTGCGATACGCCTGTCCTTCCCCCTACCCAGTTTCCTGTTGCGAGAGGATGGAGCAGTCGCTCGGTTAATACATCTGCTCTCACTGCCGTCCCAATAGAGAGATCGCGGTGACGCATACTTGCCCGCTCGAGCTGGTATTTGATGTCACGTGTGAGACGGTTCAGGGAGATCCTGAAGAGATCTTCCATGAGATCCCCCGCAAGCTTCAGCCGCTTGTTTGAGTAATGATCTTTGTCATCAATCCGTCTCTTGGAAAGGACAAGATCAAAACAGGCCTCTGCCATTCTCCCGAGGAAATGGGCCTTTGCCAGTCTCACTTCCGCAACGGCCTCCTGATAGCCTTCATCACCTTCTTTGAGGGTGACCGGCATCAGGTAATTGAGATGCGGGAGGAGGTAGTTGTCAAGGACAAATTCTGCCCGTTTCCGCTGGTAATCTCTTGTCTGGTTAGGGGCAAGCTTCTTGCCGACATACATGACACCCCCCTCGAGGCTGTCGCATTCGCTCTCTTCAAGGTTCTGCATCATGAAGGTGAGGATATCCTCGTCGGTAGAAACAGCATTCACGATCTCGTGATCGCTGACAAGCCCGAGTGAGCGCATCAGGTCCACAAACCTGAGATGCCCGGCAACAGAGGGAAATGAGACCTCAAGCAGGTTTTTCCTGTTCCTTTCGACCACGACAAGGGCACGATAACCCCTGAACTGGGAAAACACCTTTGCAACGTAAATGCGTTCGTTATAGCGCTCAGTGAATTCCGTCATGATCTTGTTTGAAGCAAGATCCTCAAGCGTCATCAGGACCCGCTCAGTCCCGTTCACAATAAAATAGCCGCCGGGGTCGAATGGATCTTCGCCGTGTGAAATTCGCTCTGTGTCACTCATTCCATAAAGATTACAGGATGCGGACCCAACCATGATTGGAAGTTGGCCGATAGTAGTTACTACCGGCTCCTGCCGTTCCTCACCCTGTACAAGGGTCAACTCGAGCATGATGGGTGCAGCATACGTGAGATTTCGCAATCGTGCCTCGCTAGGGAAAAGGTCACCCTGGGAACCATCCGCTTCTCTCACCAGTGGTTTTTTGACCTCTATCTTACCCAGTTCGACCCAGACAGGTTCGCTGCTTTTACCACGAATTTCAATGTCTGTTTCAATGATCTTCTGTTCATTGACCACTTTCTGAAGATTTGCCTGGAGAAAATTGTTGAATGAGTCAAGCTGGTGGCGCGCAACATGCTCACGTGAAAAATATGCTTTTGATAATACGCTCCGGTCTATCAGAGATATCAGCCCCGCCATTATTTTTTTGGTCGCCTTATGACAAGTCGGTATGACTCGGCTCTTCCGGCTGTATGACTGGTTCGGATGATCCGGATGACATCCCCGGGTTTAGCCCCGATGGTTTTTACAGCAGGATCATCATGGTAAATTCTCGGCAATTGTTCGCTGGTAATTTTATAAAGAGAGAGCAACCCGGTCAGCTCTTCTTCGGTCATGATCTGGTGATCAGGCACCATCGCATGATCCAGCACATTCAATCGTGTGCTCACAGTAATTCCCCCCTGATTACGAATGCATTCATCGTCGTCAGATACCTCATTTATGAAAAATCCGCCCGCTTCGCGGCAGCGGGCCCGGAGGGATTTGAACCCCCGACCACCTGGTTAAAAGCCAGGCGCTCTACCTAACTGAGCTACGAGCCCACCCTGTCGCACCGTACAGCATTATTACAATGCGCGAAAACTATATAAATATATTTTTATAACATATTTGTTCTTGCATCAGGATTGAGAATAATGGTTCAATTAAATCAACGCCTGCTTATGATCATTTTCGTACCAAGCGGATTCTTTGGGATGCAGTGGTAATCGAGGAGTGAAGGATACTTGGGATACTACAGGGTACTTATTTAACCAAAAAAAATAAATAATTGTAATAATTCCATGGCAGAACTTACCTCGTGGCTTAAAAAGAATTTAGCATCCTTCGAGATTGACGAGAGTCTCGCATTGAATGCCACGAGACATCTGAGTAAACCAGAGCAGGCAAAACTCTTTTCTCCCGAGATCGAGAAGATGAGAACTGCCGAAGGGAGATGGTACGAGGCCATAATGTATGAGATGTTTCTCAAAATGGCACTCGAATCAGATGAGATCAGAGGCCTTGCACTGAAGGGAGTGGATGTGCCACATGGGAGCAGGCAGCGCATAAAACTGGGGCAAAACGGGCTTTTCTATTCACGATGCGGGGATATCACCGTCAGAGGCAATGGTCAGGATCTTGCTGAGTTTGACCTCCTTTTTATTGACAACAATCAGCACATCGGATTTGCAGAGGTGGTTACCTCGGCCTCTGATATGAAGGAATTTGAGCAGGAGATCGAATATAAGCGAACCCTCCTTGGGTACCTTTTTGATCAGAAAAAGGTCACCTTTATCCTGATATCCTCTTTTGATGTTACCAACTTTGTTGTGGGGAGACGCCTTGTCAGAGCGCCGAATACTCTTAACATCCAGACCGCTTCCTGTGAGGAGATAAAATCCCAGATCATTGATAGAAAACCAACAAATCGCACTATTAGACCCTCCCGAAATGAAAAATTTATTCTCGCCCGGGACATTCCTCTCTGCCGCCCATTCGATTACGAACGGTACCATGAGAATGAAAAGGCACGTGTCTTTACCTGGATATCATCTGGGAACAGAGAAGGTGATTGTCCTGTCCCGGGCGATGATACCGGAAGACTCGTAAAGAAGATACTTTACGGCGCCCTGTATCCCTCAGCAATCCGTTCTGTCTGTAAGAACCATGAATTCATTATCCGTGGAGAGCGGATCGATTACAAGGATATCATGAACCGTTACTCAAAAGCGGTCTTTGCGACTGATCTTCCGGATTTCGATCCGATTATTTACTTGCGGAACCGGAAGAAGCAGGAATACCTTAAGATGGTCCAGAACGGGGATGGCAACTTTAAATTTGAACGGTTTACTCCAGCCAAAGTTGGTTTTTTTCTCTGGCTCGAATCTCTTCAGCCTGTTCTCGGAGCACGGATAATGACAGGGCTTATCGATGCTTTCTCACCAAACGGATCCAATCATTGCAAAGATCCTGCCAACGGAAAGCACAGGGCGATTATGGGACGACAAAACGATCCAAGGCGATCATCAGAAACATACCCTAATATTCGATAATTCCCGATCAAAGAGCCAGTTCAATTTTATCATAAAAATAACATGATTCCTTTGAGGGCTACAAGCATAAAAGATGAAAATGCCGGAGGCATTTTTATATAAAAATAACACGATTCCTTCGAGGGCCACAAGCATAAAAGATGAAAATGCCGGAGGCATTTTCATATAAAAAAGGGTATACAGATAGTAATTCACACGGTTCAATCGAGCAGGACTGTAAGGGCTTCATCAGCATAGGCATCCATGACATAGGGGATACCTGACACTTTTGAAGCGTCCTCAGTCAATGCCATGAGGTCATTTCTCGAGATTGATCCAATATTGAAGTTCCTGCTTCCCGCCATGATCTGCTGGAGGCCGATACGGAACTTTTGGGCATACGTGTAGATACCAATGGCACCCATCGGGATATCCTTGAACTTTGACCCGTATTTTTCCTTGAGTTCCTCATAGGTGACAAATATTTCTTCGGGGACAGTACCATACTTGGAGACCGTCTTTGGAAGTTCTCCTGCCTTGATCCACTTCTCGATATTCTTGCCGACCATTCCGGGGATCATAAGACCTCTTCCCATACAGACCGCTTTCACATAGGGGCTTCCCATGGCGATGGCCTTGAACACATTCGGTTCATCTGAGAATCCCCCAGCCATTGCAATATTAGGAACACGGATACCGCGCTTCTTCAGGAGCTCGCAATATTCGTATGCAAGGGACTGGATGTAGAATGTGGGAATACCCCATTCGTTCATCATTGGCCAGGGGCTCATTCCAGTACCCCCGGGAGCGCCATCGATAGTGAGGAGGTCAATCTTTGCTTCAGCACTGTAGCGGATGGCCATGGCGAGTTCAACTGCGGAATAAGCCCCGGTCTTCAGGGTGACTCTCTTGAACCCGATATCATGGAGCCTGTCAACCTCCTCGAGGAATCCTTCCTTTGACACAAATCCAAGTCGGGAGTGGCGTTCGAACTCCTTTATCGCCCCTGCCTTGAAGGCCACCTGCATATCGGGACGGGAGGGATCTGGTACAACGATGTATCCCCTCTTCTTGAGTTCGACAGCCCGTTCAAGAGACTTTACCTTGATCTCTCCACCAATACATTTGGCACCCTGCCCCCATTTGAGTTCGAGGGTATCGAGATTGTGTTTTGATGAGACATATTCAGCAGTCCCAAGGCGGGTGTCCTCGACATTCATCTGGACGAGCATCTCACCATATCCCTCATGGAATTTTTTATATATGTCAATACGCCGGTCCATTTCTGGGGATTTCGTCACTTTACCCTTATTGTCCAGCTCAAGGGCGGGGTCCACACCACAGACATTTTCACCACACACGATAGTGATGCCAGAGATGGCAGCCCCGATAGCAAAATGTTCCCAGTTGATACGGGCAATATCAGTAGACCCGAGTGCTCCGGTAAAAATAGGGAGGCGCATCCTCACTTTCTTATCCCAGCCGTATTCAGTCATAGTATCGACGGAATAAAATACTGCGGTGTCAGGACCAATTTCCGTGCCTTCGGGAAGTCCCTTTGCACCCATGGCATATCCCTGGATGTTCAAATGGGAATAATCAATCGGGTAGTTCTTGTCCGCACCGGCGGTCATCTCGCCGAAGGGTCCGGGGTAAAGGACTTCTCTCCCGCGGAAGGAAGAGAGCCAGATATCACATCCTCCCTTGCACCCATCAAGGCAACGTGTACAGATCCCGGACATAGGGACGACATCGCGCGAACGATTTACTGTGCCCAGCGCTTCATTGGCATTTGGCTGTCTGAGGTTCATTCTTCTCTCCTTTTGCTCATTTCAAATTCAGCATTGAAGTAGGTTTGGGATCCTGTCTGCCCAAACGTAACATTAATGTCCCCCTTGAACAGTTATAAGCGCTTGCCTTCCTCCACTATATAGTTATTTTGTTGACAGGTGGTTGTACCCTACCTGTCGTTTGCCCTGGAAAAATAGATATCAGCGTTCTGAGAAAAGAGAGATCAATAGAGTTCAACCAGTCGATAAGAACCAGACCCGAGCCCGATCTCTTCAGCATAACGGATCTGTCGGAAGGCATCCGTTCTCTTTCTCAATCCCTGGAACTTGTCTTCTCCCTCATTAAGGTTAGCAGCAAGCGCCGAACCCCTGATCCCTGACTGCTTGTTGACAAGATCAAAGCTTGCGGCATCAATTGCCACCGGATCACGCGAAGCAAGGAATCCAATGTCCGGCACAATAGGAGCGTCACTCCATGGCAAGCAATCGCAATCGGGGGTTATATTGGTCAGAAAATTAAAATATCCGACCTTTTTTCCGATCGATGTTCCAAAGGCATATTCCACAAGTCGCTCGATGAATTGTGGGATCTCGGTCTCCCAGTCAACATCGATTGCATGCTCGGGGCAGATTGACATGCATTCGAAGCAACCTATGCATGACTCTTTATCGATCACGGATTTTCCATCGACCAGGCAGATAGCCGAAGACGGGCATGTGGCAAGGCATTTTGCGCAACCGATGCATCGCTCTTCTGCAACAATGGGTTTTGCCGAATGTTGTTCCTGTTTCCCGGCTGGGGGGGCACATCCCATAGCAAGATTCTTGATAGCCCCCCCAAATCCCGCAGGCTCATGACCTTTAAAGTGAGAGAGGACAAACATGGAGGTTACATCAGCAATATCCCCTGATACCAGTACCCGATTAAAGTGGCGTTTCGCGATTTTCACTTCACGGAAATTTTTTCCCGTAATCCCATCGGCGATCAGAATAGGTGCGGCCACGGTCGCATATGAAAAACCATGCTCAAGGGCAGTAATAATATGATCGAGGGAATTTGATCGGCTTCCCAGATAGAGGGTATTGGAATCAGTGAGAAATGGTTTTCCTCCATGCTCCCGGATCTTGTCTACTACCTGGCGAGCGAAGACAGGATTGATATAGGCATCGTTCCCCCGTTCACCAAAGTGGATTTTTATAGCAGTAGGCGCATCCTTCTCAATACAATCACCAAATCCGGCCGCTTCGAAGAGGGCATGCAGTTTGGCAATACTGCTCTGGCATGGGTCCCGGGCTCGCAGGCCCGCAAAAAAAACATCCCGGCTCATTTCTATCCTCTGTGTCTGATGTTCGTCTCCATCCTAATAATCTATGTAATGATGAACAATTTTCAAGAGATCTGGCGGCTGCATAAGTAACAGGTTGAAAATTTTGGGATTCGATCACCACTATCTCCGATAAAAATGAATGGAGGATTATTCCCGCTTCCCCAACTGGTGGTCCAGCCAGAAAAGGTGTCCCGGGATATCTCCAACAATTTTAATCTGTGCAAGGATCTCACTTGCATTTGCTTCTTCCTCTACCTGCTCTTTCACAAACCAGCCCAGGAAATTCGTTGTAGCATGGTCCTTCTCCTTGATAGAAAGATCCATTAAAGAGTGGATAAGCCCAGTGACCTTCTGTTCATGTTCATAGACCTGCTCGAATACCGCCTGAGCTGATTTCCATGTAGTCTTTGGGGCATCGATAGCAGAGAATGTGGGGGTTCCTCCCGCTTCGATGATATAGCCATATATTTTCATTCCGTGTGCCATCTCTTCGTTTGCCTGGAGCCGGAGCCATTTTGCAAATCCCTTCATAGGATACGACTCGAAATACGCAGACATGGCAAGATAGAGATATGATGAATAGAATTCCGCGTTCACCTGTTTATTCAGTGCATCTTCGACCGACTTTTTCAGCATTTTTTCTCTCCTTTTTAACCGCAATGTTAGCGTATTTTCTTTTAATCCTTTCGAACAGGTATAGTACCAATTCCATCTTCTATGAGAAAGAGAGTAATTATTTCCGGACGATCACCGATGCTTCCTGGTCAAAAGGATTCGTCCGTATGGCTAGCGAGAAGAGATATGGATAATTCTTTCTAAGATATTTCATGTAATCAACCCACTGTATTGAGATATTCCGATATACCCTGACAAGATCTCCATTGATATGGGAGAGATCGGTTGTGGGAAGTTCGTCCACCCCGCTCCTTCTTTCCAGCTCCTCGGTAAGGTGGAAAACTGTCCTTAGTGTTTCGGTAAACGTCTGGTGTTCGAGGAGTACTGGGTTTTCAAGGAGGCGGAGGAGGAAATTTCTCTTTTCGTTGAGGAAAATGGTGAGTTTTTGTATCTCAATTTTATTGATATCAATGGCGTAGTGGTATCCCTCCAGGAACGATTTGAGGTCATCAAATTCCTGGTCCTGCCATGTATCGCGAACAAGAAGCCGTTTCCTGATCCCATCCAGGCCCGGATCACAATCCGATATCTCAGCAAGGAGCATAGTACCGACTTCAGAGAAGAAGGTACCGATGACCATGTTCAGCTTCTCAAGCCGTTCCCTTCGCGAACGACGCGTGAGCAGTTCATTCAGGATAATGGTCACCAGGAACGCGCTGATAGGCAGGAATCCAAGTGAATTGAATACGTAGTTCAGGGTATCTGCAGGATTTTTCAGGACAAGGAACTTGATCGAATAGACCGCTATACTGATTGAGACCAGGATGAGCCCGAGTTTGACCTGCCAGCTGAATCGCATCAACATACCTCGTAAAACTAGGTTAGTATCATAGTAAAAGAATTCGTTACGCGTATCCGCAAAAACTATTGTTTTCCCGTCGCCCGCGTCAGCATCTCGACGTTGCTTTTCGTGAAGAACCCATCAAACCCCTGGTAGCGGTGAATGTATTCATTCACTAACATCGTGTGAGGGGAGGGCAGAGAAAAGGTCTGTTTCAATCCCTCCTTTTCTGATCCAACCAGTGCAACCAGGAACTCCAAGCCATCTTTTTTCAGGGCATTGTACGTATCCTCGACGCGGTCAGTCTGGAATGCTATATGGTGGACCCTTGTTCCATAATTCCGGATGAACATCTCGGTCGGCCGGGGATCCGTATTTTCCCGGAACGGTGCTATACCTGAGGTAAAGACCATGGCAAAGTCATCACTTGAGAGCCTGGCCACGCTGGTGATGGAATTCAGGGACCTGACAAAGACGGCAAAATCAAAGGAATAGGTGGTGAGCTCCATGAATTCGATAATAGCATCGTTCCGCTCGATGGCTTTCACCCGTGTCGCAGCGTGGTCGAGACCGTGGATGTTGGCCAGGTGTGGCAGGTCAGGTTTTTTGGGGGAATGAGGAAGTTGTACTGCGTCATGAGGAGCATAGCCGCCTTTCTCTCCCGTCCATTCTATAAAACCAAGTGAATTTCCGGTATATCGCGAGGGCATTGTCTGGATAAAACGGAAGTGAGGATAATCGGTGATATCCGTTGTCATGAACCGGATCCCCCGTTCAGTCTGGATCTCCACGTACCGTTCGAGTCCGGTTGTCCGGAATACGAATGTTTCGAGACGGGTATTGGGAAGATTTCTTGTTTTTTGGGCTGAATTCACCGCATCAAACGGATTTTCGCCTTTTTTCCTTGCCCTCAGGAGAAAGGAGGCAGAACCTTTTGTCCCAAGCACAAGGGTCGTGAATGAATCATCCTCAAAATGTGCTTCCAAAGTGAGTCCGGTATACCATAGAAGCTCTTCAGCAGATAGTTCAAGCCGTCCGGGCTCGGTGCTGATAATGACGGAGTCAAGACCATGAACCAGCCCTTCAAGCCCCAGATCCTTCCTTTGCTGAAGAACCCCGGGGATCCTGGCAGCAAGGTCCTGCTCCTGCCGGGCAATGAAAACCTCCTGATCCATTGCATCTCTTTCCTGGAACCCATCTTCTCCGGGAGTTTCTTTCTCTGCGATGAAGAGGTGAAGCCTGCACATATTATTGTTGGCAATCGAGAAGGGGGGTGACGACCCCACCTAATCCGCGTACTTTGCAGGGTCTGCATCAAATTTTTTCTTGCATCCCGGGGCACAGAAATAGTACACTTTCCCTTTGAACGTGCTCGTGAATTTTGCGGTCTTTTCATCAACGGTCATTTTACAGATCGGATCGATGGCCATCGGTTTCACCTCAGGCTCTCCCTTTCTTTGCAGGAGGGATATACCTTTTCAATAAAAGGGAGAGGGATACAACGGTAACGGAACTAGCCGCCATTGCCAATGCAGCGAGTACCGGGCTGAATGTGTAACCGGTAAAAGGATATAAAATTCCAGCGGCAAGGGGGATGAGCAGTGCGTTGTACGCAAACGCCCAGAAAATGTTCTGCTTGATACGACTCATAACTTTCCGGGAAAGCTGAATAGCGGCCGCGACATCCAGAAGATCATCCTTGATAAGCACGATATCCCCGCTCTCGATAGCAACGTCGGTCCCGCTCCCTATTGCGATACCTACGTCTGCCCGGGCAAGGGCTGGAGCATCGTTAATGCCATCCCCGATGAATGCAACCACAGATCCGGCTGCCTGGAGCGATTTCACTTCCCGCTCTTTGTCTTCAGGGAGTACTTCTGCAATAACCCGGCCGATTCCCACCTGGCCTCCAACTGCTTCCGCGGTTCTCTTGTTGTCTCCTGTAATCATCGCTACCGAAAGCCCCATGTCTTTGAGCTCCTGTATTGCGTCCGGAGTCGTTTTCTTGACGGTGTCAGCAATAGCAATAACTCCGGCATTGTTCCCTGCAACTGCGACCAGGACAACGGTCCTGCCGGTCTCTTCGAGCCGTATAATTTGCTGGTCGAGCTCAGGAGGTATGATGATATTTCTCTCGGTAAAGATCGCCCGGTTTCCCACAAGGACCTCTTCTCCGAGCACCCGGGCAGCGACACCTTTTCCCGCAAAGGTGGTGAACTCCGTTGAAGACTCCACAGGAACATGTAACTCCTCTGCTTTTCTGACGACTGCCTCGGCAAGGGGGTGGGTTGCATTCTTCTCTACGCTACCCACAAGGGATAACAGGGTTCGTTCATCAATTCCAAATGGGATAAGGTCTGTCACCTCTGGTTTTCCTCTTGTCAGGGTTCCTGTCTTGTCAAAGACCACCGTGGTTATGCGATCGGCAACTTCCAGAGCTTCACCGTTCCTGATGAGGATCCCGAGCTCTGCTCCCCTCCCGACACCGACCGTAACCGCCGTGGGAGTTGCAAGGCCGAGGGCACAGGGGCAGGCAACAACGAGGACTGAAATGAGGGCGGTGAGTGCGAAGAGGAGGGAGGAATCCAAGACGAGATACCACAGGAGAAAAGCACTGATGGCAATGGTCAGCACTAGTGGGATAAAATAAGAGACCGCAACATCAGCGATTCGCTCAACCGGAGGCTTTGTTGCCTGGGCTTCCTCAACAAGGGTGATGATCTGGGAGAGAACGGTATCCTTGCCGACTTTTTCTGTCCTGAACGTGAAGATGCTGTTTGTGTTGAGGGTCCCTCCGACTACCTTGGAGCCTTTCGATTTCAGGACTGGGATCGGTTCACCGGTTATCATCGACTCATCAACGTAGCTCTCTCCATCAGTTACCTCCCCGTCTACAGGTATCTTTCCGCCGGGTTTGACGATTACAAGATCTCCCGCTGCAACATCCTCAATCGCAATCTCGGTTTCGTTTCCATCGCGAAGGACCAGGGCAGTTCGCGGCCGGAGACCGACCAGTTTCCGGATGGCTTCAGAAGTGCGTCCCTTGGCACGGGCTTCCAGATATCTTCCGAGGATTAGAAATGATGCGAGCATGATTGCCGTGTCATAGAACATGAAATCGTGGGTCAGCACGATACCGAGGGTTCCGAGAACACTCGCGCCATAGGCAACGCCGGTACCCATCGCATACATCACATCCATGGTAAGGGTCCGGTTCCGGAGTGCACTCAGGGCAGCACGGAAAATCGGGTAAGCCACGTAGAAAAATACCGGGGTGGAGACCACCAGCATGAACCAGGAGAGCGTATGCATTCCAACAGGAAGGGGGATAAACATCAGGAGGAAAAGGGGGATACTCACTGCGAAACCGATAGAAAATCGCCGGAACTTGTCGGAAAGGTCCCGTTCCCGGGCACGTTCTTCAGCCTCCAGTGAGAGATCTTCTGCGACTCCCAGGTACTGGTAGCCGGCATTTTCGATCGCTCCCTTCATCTCCTCAATGGAGGTAACAGAGGGATTGTAAGTGACATATGCCTTCTCTGTGGCAAGATTGACCCGTGCATGAATGACCCCGGGGAAGGATGAGAGTGCTTTTTCGATAGTTTCCACGCAGGTGGCACACATCATACCCCCCACCCGGATGATCACCTCATCGTGAATGACGTCATATCCTGCACCCTTTATCACTGCCTCAATTTCCCGCAGGGAGACCAGATCTGGATCAAACTCAATCCTTGCAATATCAGTACCAAAATTTACCTTTGCGGTTGTTCCCTTACCGAGGCTGCCCACCGCATCCTCTATGGTTACCGCGCAGGTAGCACAGTGCATCCCTGATATTCTAATGTCGGCTTTCCTCATCCCTTTCATAACGCCCCACAACGCATGTTGTACCCAGATTGACGGTATCATGGGTAATAATTACTGCTCGTTGCCGGGACTCTCTCTTTTAGGATTTCCACCATGTCAAGGTATATCACCTCGCCTGTTACAGTGTCGGATATGAAAGAACCGAACCCTTTCCAGGTCATTCTCTTTTTCCTGCTTGTTGCACCAGGGGTGTATCTCCTGTACGCATGGGGAGTGGGAACAGGTCCTGCCACGTTCCTCTGGGTGGGAATTATTGCTGCCCTCGTTGCCCTGCTTATCGCATGGTCATTCAAGATTGCAGACCAGTGGGAGAAAGCAGTTGTTCTCAGGCTCGGCCGATTTACCGGTCTTCGGGGTCCCGGTCCTTTTTTCATCATACCTTTCGCAGAAAGGGTCGCGTACTGGATCGATCTGCGGGTGATCACGACCTCGTTCCGTGCTGAAAAAACGCTGACAAAAGATACTGTCCCGGTGGATGTAGAAGCGGTTCTCTTCTGGAAAGTGCTTGATCCGGAAAGGGCTGCGCTTGAGGTGGAGGATTACCGGACCGCAATCAGCTGGGCATCCCAGACGGCCCTTCGCGAGGTTATCGGGAAATCCTTCCTTTCAGAGATGCTGGAAGGGAGGGAGAAGCTCGATGCAGTGCTCCAAAAGATCATTGATACCAGAACCGAGCAATGGGGTATCCACGTCAGTTCGGTAGAGATACGCGATGTGATCATTCCCCCTGAGCTTCAGGATGCGATGTCCATGCAGGCGCAGGCAGAGCGTGAACGCCAGGCCCGGGTCATCCTTGGTGATTCGGAACGGCAGATCGCCGAGAAGTTTGAGGAGGCAGCAAGGACCTACGAACACAATCCAACTGCACTCCATTTGCGCGCGATGAACATGCTCTACGAGGGGCTCAAGGTGAAGGACAATGCCACGCTCGTAATCGTCCCGGCATCGATCCTTGAGACAATGAACCTCGGGTCAACAACCGGCCTTGTCTCTCTTGCAAAACTACAGGAAATGGAAAAGAAAAGACAACAATCGGGGTCCGGGGCAGAGGACCCTGCCCGGGCAAATGAGGAAAAGAAATCACCAGAGTAAAACAAAACTCCCTTTTCTATGCCTTATCATGCCCTGTCAGAATGACAGAAACACTGTGTATACTATGACGTTCAGGACCGTCAAGGGAAGCCCGATTTTGAAAAATTCAAGGAATGTGAGTGTCACCCCGCACCGTTCCGCATTCTGGATTACAATAACATTACTGGCGGCACCAAGGATGGTTAGATTTCCGGCTATTGTACTTCCGGCAGCAAGGGCAAGCATCGCTTGGATCGACATCCCCTGCTGAATGATCAACGGCTGGAAAAGAGCAACGAAGGGGACATTCGAGATAAACTGGCTGATCACCACACTTACCACCATTATGACGGGGACCGAGGTGACTGTCTGGATATCGATCACCGATTGGAAGAACCCTGTGTCAAAGACGCTCTGCATCAATACAAAGAGGGCTGCAAAGAAGATCAGGGTGTACCAGTCAACGTTCCGTATCAGTTCGCCCCTTCTCGGGCTCATGAGCAGCAGGGGCGCGGCACCTGCGAGTGCGATTACCATCAGGGGTAAAGGATTGTAGCCGACAATCCCTCCAACGATGCGGAATCCGATCAATACGAGGATGATCGCAAGTGACAATGCGGTCAGCCGGGCAAGGGAGGTATCCCTGATTGGTTCAGGCTGAACAGGAGGTGGACAACCCGATGCAGGAGGATAGAAGGTCCGGACGATCAGCCACGCAATGATCAGGTTGATGAACGTCGGTATTCCAAGGTAGACGAGAAATGGGGTGAATGCATCACCGAGATCTGCAAATGATGCAATAAGGAAGTTCTGCGGATTTCCGATAGGGGTCGCAACACTCCCGATTGTTATGGCAAAGCAGAGAGCAAGGAGCGCTCCTTTCCGGTCAATACCCCAAGCACAGGCAAGGGCAATGACCAGGGGAGTTCCGATGACGGCAATGGTATCATTCATGAGAATTGCAGAAAATATTCCCATCACCAGGATCAGCAGAAAAAGAAACTGGTCAGGATTCTTTGCCCTTACAAAGACGCGGTGAGAGATTGACGAGAGATAACCACTTTCCTGAACAGCTGCTCCGATGACAAACATGCCAAAAAGAAAGAGCATCACGTCAGCATCGATAGCAGATAATGCCGCCTGAGGGGTAATCTGGCCGAGCAGGAGGACGGCAACCGCCCCGGCCAGCATGATCTGCCATATCCGGAAGGTATACCCACCCACCTGGCGGATTGCGATGAGGAGAAAGACCAGGATGAGGATGATAACTGGGATGAACATCAGGCGGTTCCTGCTTCCCCGGCGTGATCAGGACCTGCAACTCTCCACAGTCCAGGTGAGGAGGATCCCGGAATCCATCCGTTCAAATCCATAAAGGCTGAGCTTGGGGAATTCAGACTCGGTGACAAATCCTTCCCCGTCAGCCAAGGTCGGGGCCTGCATGCCTCCTATCACCATGTTTCCGATGTAACATGTCAGCTTGTCTACGAGACCCTCCCTGAAGAATCCCCATATAAGGGTCCCTCCGCCCTCTAACATGAGTGTCCGGATCCCCCTGCTATAAAGCTGGGAAAGAAGGAGCGGCAGGTCAACTACGTCCTCCCCTGCTATGATGACGGTCGCATAACTGGAGAGCGCCTCGATCTTTTCCTTGTCGGCACAGAGTGAGCAGGCAATGATCCGATCTCCCGTCCCCTTGTGAAGGAGTGCCGCGTCTAATGGGATCCTTGCACGACTGTCAACAACGATACGCACCGGATTGTCCTCTTTCCCATGTGCCCTTCGTTCAGCGACCAGCGCAGCTGATTTTACCGTAAGAGAAGGATCGTCAGCGAGCACCGTTCCGATACCCACCATGACCGCATCGCTCTCTGCCTTTATTTTGTCCACTCTGGAAAAATCAGATGATCCTGAGATTCGCACCTGTCTCCGTTCCCGGGTCGAGAGTTTTCCATCGGCACTCATCGCGACGTTGACATGGACAAAGGGACGCATAGACTACCATTGGTCAGGGTCACTCTTCAAGATTACCCGGCGTTGCAGATGCTGGTCAGGGTCGAGAGCGCGTTGTATGGAATTGTTCATTGATACGACAAGCTTCCCAGCGGGATTCAGTCCCCGGTTCTTCCATCTTTCCCCAGGGAACCGATTATCACAGCAGGAGCCTGTATAGGTAATACAATCCAAACAGAATGAGTGATATTCCACAAATCCCGAGTATCCAGCGGTATAATCGTTCACTGAGAATGAAACGCCCGCGGTGTATACCGACCGAAACCAGGGTAAACCATCCGAGATCCGCGGACCAGTGACCTATAATGAAGGCAAAGGCCACGCCAAAACCCCCCTGATATGCTCCGATCAACAGTGCACTGCCTACGGTGAACCACCAGATCCAGAAATACGGGTTTGAAATACTGGTGATGATTCCTGCCATGAATGGCTGCGTAACGGTATCCGTTGTATCGTCATAGTTGATCCGGGCATTCTTTGCTTCGCAGAGGGTCAGGACTCCGAACACCAAGAGAGCCGCGCCCCCGATACCTGCTATCAGCCAGGAATACTGACCGATCACCACACTCAGGCCAGCTATGATGAGGAGAACCATCAGGATCTCGACCACGATGTGCCCAAGAGTCACCCGGGGCCCGGCACTCCATCCGCTTTTCAGGGATGCTTTGATGGTGGCAACAAGGGTCGGCCCGGGTGCAAGTGCTCCAGTAAGCCCGATAAGAAAACCGAGCCCTGCCATTTCAACAAATGAATACAGAGCAACCAGCCTTACAGGGTATTATCGTTACTATCCCAATTATATTCGCACGTCAGTATCCCTCATTGGCACCGATCGCACCTGCTGTATTCCTGCAATGATTGCTCCGGCTGGCCACGAACAATTCATAAGTCCTAAATAATTACCTCCCACATTAGAGAAAGATGAATCAGAGGTATTGTATTTCACTAGTCGTGGTGCTCCTGATGACCGTGCTTGTTTTGTCAGCAGGGTGCACCAGCACCACCCCCCAGGCAAAAACGTATGTGGTGGGCATCGATGCAGAGTATCCCCCGTACAGCTATATCGATCCCGATGGGAATGTGACCGGATTTGACGTGGAGTCCATGAGATGGATCGCGGCTAAGGAAGGTTTCAATGTGACATTCCAGCCAACGGCATGGGATGGAATTATCCCTGCTCTCCAGGCCGGGAAGATTGATATTATTTATTCAGGGATGACCATTACCGATGAGCGGAAAGAAAAGGTCAGTTTCAGTATTCCCTATCTGAAGATCAACCAGTCCGTTGCCGTGCACAAAGAAGGGAACTATACCATGGATGATTTCATGGCCGGTGGACTTATTATTGGTGCGCAGCGGGGCACAACCGGTGCAATCTGGGTAGAAGAGAACCTGATTGAAACTAGGAAGATGCCCGCTGAAAACCTCAAGGTATACGACAATTTCCCGCTCGTAGTAACCGATCTTGCTTTCAAGAGAATTGATGCTGCGATCTATGACCGTCCTCCCCTCCTTGATGCAATTGCGGACAAACCACTGGTGATTATCGACCCCCAAATCGATACCCATGAGGAATACGGTGTAGCGGTCAGGAAGGATGACACACTAATGCTGGACGCTATCAACAAGGGGCTCTCCTCCCTGATGCAGGACCCCTACTGGGAGGAACTGAAGCAGAAATACGGGCTAATATGAAACAACGCAAAATCCCATTTCATTTTCTTTATCGATTCGCCTCTAAAGACAGATGGGGGGAAGCATTTGTGAACGAGTCTTGGTATACAGAACCCTGATCGCGGGATACCCTTATGGATGTCACGTCAATCCTCGCGGAATGGACGCCCTACCTGATCGGGGGGATTTCCCTCACACTCGGGCTCGTGGCAATAGCCCTTGGAATTGGTGTTGCCCTTGGCCTGCCTTTCGCACTCGTGCAGGTCTATGGACCCCGCCCTGCAAAGGCAGCGATAAGTGCCTATGCATGGTTCTTCAGGGGACTTCCTGTGCTCGTCCTCCTGTTCCTCTTTTACTTTGGGATATTCCCTGCGATGGGGCTTGACCTTCCTGCTTTTTTCGTCGGTGCGGCAGTGCTCGGTCTCCGTGGTGCAGCATACCAGTCCCAGATATTCCGGGGTGCTATCCAATCCATCAATGAGGGCCAGATGATTGCAGCACTTTCGCTCGGGATGACCAGGCTTACGGCGATCAAATCCATCATCCTCCCCCAGTCACTCCGGATTGCACTCCCAGGGTGGTCGAATGAATATCCCGAGATACTCACTGATTCAGCGATATGTTATGCTATTGGCGTAGCAGAGCTGCTGACAAGGACATCGCAGATCGTTGCGGTAACCTATGTCACCATGCCGATTTACCTGTGTTGCGCCCTGATCTTTATCCTCCTCAATTATGCCGGCATGAGGGTCATCCATGTGGTCGAAAAAAGAGTTGCCATCCCGGGCTTCGGGGCAGGGGCAGGATAGTCCAATGAAAGATGATGCATTTGTCCTCCGGGTGGAGGATATCCATAAAAAATTCGGGACAAACGAGGTGCTCAAAGGGGTCTCCTTCAACGTCAGGAAAGGGGAGACGATCGTTTTTATCGGGCCTTCCGGAACGGGCAAGAGCACCCTGCTCCGCTGTATCAACCAGTTGACCATCCCAGAAAAAGGGAGAGTCTGGCTCCACGATGATGAAGTGACCAATTCAGGACCTAAGATCTCCTATTTCAGGCAGAAGATAGGGATGGTGTTCCAGAACTTCTACCTCTTCGACCATCTGACCGCAGTCAGGAATGTGGAGATAGCCCTTCTCAAGGTCAAAAAGATGGACCCGGAAAGTGCCCGGAGAAAAGCGCTGTACGAGCTCGAACAGGTTGGCATGAAGGGCTGGGCAGACCACTACCCCGCCGAGCTCTCCGGGGGACAGGCCCAGAGGGTATCCATCGCCCGGGCACTTGCCATGGATCCGGAAGTCATTCTCTTTGATGAACCCACCTCTGCCCTGGATCCTGAGTTGACGAGAGAAGTGCTTGAAGTCATGAAGAAACTGGCAAAATCGGGGATGACCATGCTGGTAGTCTCCCATGAGATGGGATTTGCTGCCTCCGTTGCAAACCAGATCATCTTCATGGAAAACGGGAACATTGTCGAACAAGGTCCTCCCGATGCACTGCTCTATGACCCGGCTTATGTGAGAACAAGAAAATTCGTCGGCCAGTTTGCTGACCTTACCCAAAGGAAGGATTAGATGGAACCTGCAGGGTTTATCACTGATATCCTGATCCCAGCCCTCTCACAGGGGCTCGTGGTAACCCTGCAGCTGATTGTTCTCTCCGCACCATTTGGCCTGCTTCTCGGGATTGGGATCTCGCTCGGAAGACAGTATGGTGGAAAAAACCTCTCCAACATCTGCAAGCTGTATGTTATTTTTATCAAGGGCTGCCCCCTTCTGCTTCTCCTGTTCATTCTCTATTTCGGACTTCCCTCGGTCGGGATCACCCTGACTGCCTTTGCCGCATCGGTCATAGGGTTCATCCTCTGCAATGCCGCATATAACTCGGAATATATCAGGGGGGCCATTCTTTCGGTAAAAGATGGCCAGACGATTGCTGCACAGGCACTTGGCATGACGAAGTGGCAGGTGATTCGCGAGGTGGTCCTCCCCCAGGCTCTGCGAAGGGCTATTCCGGGATTGTCGAATGAGTTCATCTACCTGATCAAGTATTCTTCACTAGCCTACATGCTTACGGTAATAGAACTTTCTGGGGCTGGGAAGCTGGTGGCTACCAAGTATTTTGCCTATAACGAGGTATTTATCGCGGTTGGAATCGTCTACCTTGCCCTGGTTACGTTCACCACTGTTGCAGTCCATTATCTGGAAAAGAGAGTGGCCGTCCCCGGTATGATTCACTAAAACTAATCCTTTCTTTGACTGCCCCCACGTTCATCATGAGGATGGCGGTGGTGGATATCGGGCCGGTGGGGATGAGCGTGGGTCATTTCATGGTGGGTATGGCAATGGCAATGTTCAGCTCCATCGCCTTGCTCTGCATTCCCCGTAGGATGTACATGCATATGGTGAAGATCATCATGACCATGGCGATGTTCATGTACGAGGTGATGATGAGTATGGACATGAACATGCTCTTCGGTGAGCAGGAGTATGATGCCTGTTGCCATTACCGGAAGCGCAATGAAAAACAGTGTGGTAAACTGACCTGAGAAAAGGAGAAGGGAGAGGAGCCCACCAAACAGGGGGGAGACGGCGAGAAGTGCACCAGATCTGGCACTGCCAAGACCCCTCAAGGCCATGAGGAAGAAGACACTGGCAAGGCCACCATAACAGACGAATCCCAGGCATAACGCCGTAAGAGTGGATGATCCTCCAGGAAATGTCTCTCCAAGCAGCAGTCCTGCAAAAACCGAGAGAATACCCCCGCCGAATCCTTTGATGATGACAATTATGACCGGATCGCGTATCGAGATATTCCTCGAGAAATTATTATCGAGAGCCCAGAAGGTGCAGGCAAGGAGGACCCCCATTGCAGGGAGCGAGATGCTGGTCACGGCCCCCGGATTATAGGTTAGCAGGACGCATGCTGTGGTGATGCAGAGGAGGGCTGTCCATACCCGTCTTCCTATCGCTTCATGGAAAGCAAGCGCGGCAAGAACGGTGGTCATCACCACTTCGAAGTTGAGGAGGAGCGCTACAGAGGCTGGGGCCAGGAACTGGAGGCTCACCATAAGGGTGAATGGCGCAAGGAATCCCCCGCAGATCACCACACCCGATAGCCAGGGAATATCGGTTTTTTTGAGCGCGGATTCATTCCGTGAATTATGCGGCCGGGAAAAGGAGAACAGACAGAGATAAAGCAGAAGACCTGCACCGGAACCGATATAGAGGAGTCCGGCAAGGATCATCGGGCTGACACCGTCAAGCGCCAGCTTTGCAAGGGGAGCTCCGCACCCGAAAAGTACCGCGGTGCCAAGGCCGAAATAGACCGGGTCAATGGTCCGGAACGATGGCAGGGAGATGGGGAATTTCATGCATTCGCCTGATAATCAGGATGAGTATGATGAAAAATCCAAAGACCAGGGAGGGGATTCGGGATCAAATCCCAGGATCCGGATCTGTTCCCTTCCAGGGATAGAAGGTTCCTTCAGCCCTTCCAATGCCCCCACTCTGGGTTACTTCATATTGTACTTACTGATCAGTTCCTGCCAGTAAGGATCGTTCATCAGCGCTTCCAGCCCTTCATTCAGGGTGGACAGAAGTTCGGTGTCCTCTTTCCTGACGGCGATACCAAACTCTTCTTTTGTCTCGACCGAGCCTATCTTTTCGATCTCCTTGCCCTGGATCATGTCTTTCAGGGAGAGATCATCATACATAACCGCGTCGATTCTTCCTGATTCAAGATCATTGACGGCAAGCGGCGTGTTATCATAGAGCTTCAGGTTGTTCTGCGGCATCAGACCCTTCCCGATGAGATTCTCCTCGATCCACATGGCTGCTGTGCAGCCACGCTGGGTTCCAATGATCGCTTTTCCTGAAAGCACATCCTCTACGGTTACGTTGGATCCCTTGTTTGCCACCACATCCTGGTTCACAACCCAGTAGGGGGTGCTGAAGTTCACCTTCTCCTTCCGCTCATCGGTGATCGTCATCCCTGCATAAATGAGGTCGATCTTCTTAGCTTGCAGTGCAGGGATGATGCCATCCCAGGCGATAGGCTGGAACTCAATCGCCAGCCCTTTCTTCTCGGCGATCCAGCGCATGGAATCGACGTCAAACCCGGTGGCATTCCCGCTTGAATCCACGTAACTGAAGGGGGGATACTGCCCATCAATGCCAACGATGTATACTTTTACTTCCGGTGATGGTTTCTCAGTCCCGGTCTGGGTACATCCGGCACAGAGTACCAGGATGGCAGTGATTACTGCCAGAAATGAGATAACTTTCATTGATTTCATGCAAGAACGTTTCAACGATAATGAATATATGCGTTTCATATTGGCTCGATCCATTGTTTGTAACGGTTTGACTGCAGTAGGGAGGGTTCAATGGGGGATTAGCATATTACCACAAACCGGTCCCAAGAACTACAACGTAAGACTCATGCCACTGGACATTTTACCATGGTGTGTGCAGCAGCATGGAAATGTTACGATACGCCCCGCACGTCGGGATGACGCCCCAGCACTCTGTGACAACAACAGGGCAACTGCCCTGGAGACCGAGGGTCGCATCCTTGATCCGATAGTTGCATGCAAAGGGGTTATTGAACTCTTCGACAACCCGTCACGCGGATTCTATGTTGTTGCAGAACTGGAGGGTCGGGTCATCGGCCAGTGCATGATCACCTACGAATGGAGTGACTGGAGGTGTGGAAATTTTTGGTGGGTGCAGAGTGTCTATGTTCTCGCAGAATACCGAAAAATGGGAATATTCACTCAGATTTTCAGGGAAATATACAGGCTGGCAAGAGAAAAATCCCAAGTGGCCGGTCTCAGGCTCTACGTTGATCGTGACAATACCACTGCGATGAAAGCTTATGGTTCACTGGGTATGCATGAGGCTCGCTATGTCCTCTTTGAATGTGAATTCAGGGATTCCCAGAGATAGTAGCCGATGATTCCATTTTCACTGTCTTGGAGATTAACACGCACCAAGACCAAAAAAGAAAATATGCTTCAGCAGCAATACTGATCCTTCAAACCAGGTGAAATAATGGGAATCTTTGACAAATTAAAAGGGAGTAAAACTATCCAGCTGACGCCCAAATCTGCTCTTGTGGCAGCTGCAATTTCAGTTATTGCATCTGACGGTGTTCTTGATGAGGCGGAGCTGAGGGATCTTGCGAAGATCGCCAGAGGAGATAAAAGTGCCGTGAACGATGCAGTCCAGGTACTGGAGGGCAATTCTATCCAGGAAACAATGGATCTTGTTGCAAAGTGTCTCAATGAGAAGCAGCGGATGGCTGCCATGGCGATCCTGCTTGACCTTGCAATGGCTGATGGTATCCTCGCCGGGAATGAACAGAAGATCCTCCAGCAGTACATGGAGAAATTCGGCATTTCAGAAACAGCAATAAAGCCTCTGATCGACACAATCGCTCTAAAAAACGATTTTTCAGTCTTCTCTTAATTCTTTTTTACGATATCCTATCAGGAGTTATCTAATGTCGATCAGGAGTTATCTAGTGTATTTGTATTGAAATCCCTGCTCGTATCAACCACCGATCATACCCCCCATCTGAGAAAACCATGACCTCGATCGCGCCTCCTTCCCTGGCAGATCGCAAGCCATCATCAAATCGTTTCCTGACGTTTCTCAGTCCATTGTCGAGAAAATATCGCCCTGTGCATGCGAGATAGGAAATCTCGCGGGAGAGGACATCCTCTTCAAAGGCCTTTATCTCAAGTGCGAGAGAATGTGCCTCATCTTCGGAAATTTCCACATTATACCCGCCGTGTTGATTGAGTCCGCTGATCTGGCGCCAGTCAACAGTGCCCTGGTCGTCCGGCTCCCTGTGAAGCATGTAGGGATACAGCCGGCATATCGAGGGCCTATTTTCATAAATCCTGCATCTTCGTTCACTGAGGAAATAACATGAACCCTTCGAATCTCCCTGCGACCGGAGGGTATACCCCGAAGCATAGTACATCCCATGCTGGTCGCAAAAATCAAGGACCGGAACGGGTTCCAGAGATTCGGGTGCACATGACTGGATCCTCCTGACATCCGTATCCAGGAGAAGAACATGTCCATTGAAATCCCTTGTGCAGCACCGTGAGCAACAGTCACAATGGAAGCCAACTTCTACTATGATTTCGGCGAGATTTTCAGCAGGATATGCACGCAGAGCTGCCAGGTCCGCCTGCCGTGATATCAAATTAGTCCGAAACGGGACTGGGAGCTGATCCATACGTTTACAGGTAATCCCCGCCAAAAGGCAAAAAATCAGCGTTCTTGTCATGATATCCAAACATGAGAAAGGAGTCAGCCAGTGAGGGTATATTCTGACAATCGAGGCGTCAAAATCCATCATCTAACATCCTGGAATGAACCAATCTGCATATGTTGAAGGATACGGAGATCAATTCAAGGGGCAAAGCTGGACTGGAGATGCCCAGTCCGATAGCTTCTCTGATTTGGTAAGAGGATCTGGATACCTGGAATTGCATACAGCACGATCCCTGTCGAATGAAAGATTCTCACTTCGTCTTGCCACAAATGCCGACAGATAAAATGATCTCGTGTCTTTCACAAACATCGGACCGACTGGACCTGGGATTTCAAGAATGAGGGTAATGGAGGAAGAGCCTTTTTATGGAGATTGAGGATTGGAACGTTAAAAATTAAAATAAATAGATTCTATGCGTCTTTTGAGAAGTATGCCTCAGCCCAGCGTCCAAACGGAGCCTAAAAATCGCTCCGATTTGCATCCGCGCAAAATCATGTCGCAAACATCCGATTCGATATATAATGTTGAAGAGTCTCCCCATTGACTCGCCCATGGACTAAAATTATTTCTTTTGCCGATTTTCCTTTATCCGATACAGCAACGCTTTTCCTGACCCACTTTCAGAAGCTCCCGTTCATCCTTATTTCGCCCATTAGGCTATGCTCGTGTGCATGTAACGACATCGATCGCCTACATGCAGGAATGAAAAACATGGAACAACTCGTGGTCACACGGGAAGCAGTCGAGGCCTACGAACGCCGGACAGGATTTGTGGGCATCGGGGAGTTCTTTCTGCGGAAAGGGCTCTTTGTCCTGAAGGACGGTGAAGCATGCAAAGAGAAGTAGTGGGCTCCTCCAGACTTGACGTATCTTCCACAATAGCCAGTAAAGAGGAACCCAGAATATCCTCTCATTTCAGAATAAAAAAGGTATGGTTATCTGAAAATTCCGACCGGCTTCCAAGGGTGGCCTGATGCCTATGGCACAGCACACCACCTCACCGGTCCCGCTCTACCTTCTCCCCCAGGCACTCTCTGACGAGATCAAGAAGTACGGGGATGCCATCGCAGAGGTAAAAGTCAAGCGGACCGTTGGTCACAATTACATCCTGCGGGTAAAACACGAGATGCGGGGTGAACGCGGTGACTGAACCCGGGACTCTCGCACTCGGCGAGAACGAGATCCTTCGCGTAGAGATTGACGGCGAGTCTTACCGGATTGAACCAAGGGAGGTCCGGGCTCTTCTCTTCCATGGCCGGGTCGTCCCGATCATCCAGGTCCTGCGGAAGAGCTCAGGAGATGGAAAAGATGAACCCGAGCAGATCTCCATCGAGGGGCACGCCGCTATCAACAGGTCCGGGAAGGCGGTAATCCTCTACACACGGGCTGGGCATTTCATCATCCCGCTGCTGAGCTTCCAACGGGTCGCCAGGGGAGAAGCGGTCTCGGCCCCACTCTTTCCCCTCATCCCGGACTGCCAGGACGGGTCCGTATGAGCGGTGAGGTCAAGAGAACCATCGCAACTCTCTTCCCGGACGGTGGGGTCGTGGAGCTCCGGGCCCTGACTGACCACTCGGTCCACAGCGGGTATTTCGATAACTTCGCTACGCTGACCGACAAGGCGGCCAACCTGGATACACTGCCGGAAGTCACCGGGATCTATGTCACGTTGAACACGGTTGACCCGGCCCTGCTCTCCCGGAGAGCGAACCGGGTGAAGATGAACCTGGGCCGAAAGGACCCGACCACCAGCGACTCTGACGTACTCAGCAGGCGCTGGCTCCCGGTCGATCTGGACCCGGTCCGGCCGAGTGGAGTGTCATCGACCGATAAAGAACATGCCGCCGCACTCGCTCATGCCGAGCGGATCCGGACCTGGCTTGGAGAACAGGGATTCCCGGATCCTGTCATGGCTGACTCCGGGAACGGGGCCCACCTGCTCTACCGGATCGACCTGCCGAACGAGGATGAATCAACAGAACTTGTGAAGGGGTGCCTTGCGGTCCTTGACACGCTGTTTTCCGATGGAACGGTGTCCGTGGATGCCGCGAACTTCAACGCCGCCCGGATCTGGAAACTCTACGGGACCACCTCGAAGAAAGGGGACAACACTCCAAGTCGGCCACACCGGCAGTCACGCATCATCTCAGTCCCTAAAGAGGTGAATGTGGTCACGGTCGAACAGCTCCGCCACCTCGCAAGCCTCCTTCCGAAGAACGATCCGGACCCTGGCCAGCGGACGAAAGGGCGGGGCCTCGATCTCCACGATTGGCTGAACGCCCACCGGGTCGGGATCCGGTCAGAGAAGCCGTGGCAGGGAGGTATGCTCTATGTCCTGGATGAGTGCCCGTTTTCCTCCGCGCACCGGGACGGAGCGTTTGCCATCCAGTTCCCGAGCGGAGCGGTTCATGCCGGCTGCCAGCACGCTTCATGTGGTGGAGGGGCACAGCGATGGCCCGAGCTCCGGGAACGGTTTGAGCCGAGGATACGGGAAAAGCGGGAGCGGGGATCCATAGCCAATACTGCACCAGGCCCCTCACCCCCTGCTCCTCCGCTGCCTCCCACCGTGACAATCGAAGCCCGGGCCCAGGCTGCCGAGGCTCTACGGTCCGCTGACCCTCTCACTTTTATCCTGGATGTCTTCCACCGGGACCATGTCGGGGACCGGGTCGTTGCCGAATGCCTCATTCTCTCGGTCGCATCGCAATCGGTACTGAATACCCAGGGACTCCATGTCGCAATATCAGGAAACTCGGGGAAGGGGAAGACCCATGCCTGCCGGGCGATGCTCAACCTCCTCCCCGAGAAGTTCAAACTGAAAGGGACGGTCTCAGACAAGGCCCTCTACTACCATCCGGTCCAGCCGGGGACGGTCCTCCTCTTCGATGACGTGTCCCTCTCGGAGGACCTGCAGGAGATTCTGAAGTCGGCAACCGCGAGCTTCCGGGAGCCGATCGAGCACCGGACCCTCACCAGCGACCGGCAGGTCCGGATCTGCACCATCCCCGAGCGGTGCGTCTGGTGGCTGGCAAAGGTTGAGCTGGCCGGAGACGATCAGGTCATGAACCGGATGCTCTGCGTCTGGATCGATGACTCGGCCGCCCAGGATGCAGCGGTCCTCGCCCACCTGAAATCTGCCGAGGCAAAGGAAGCTGATGCCGGAGAAGATCCCGACATCCTTGTCTGCCGGGCGATCTGGGAGCTCGTGAAGGAGCAGGTCCTGCACGTCCGCGTTCCCTTTGCTCCGCGAGTACATTTCTCATCAGCCCAGAACCGCAGGAATCCCGGGATGCTCTTTGACCTGATCAAGTGCCATGCGAGGCTCTTCTTCCTCCAGCGGGACCGGGATGAGCACGGGAGCATCATCGCCACCCGCGAGGACTTCGAGTATGCCCGCAGGCTCTTCCTGGACCTGACCGGTGATACCGGGGCCCAGGAGACGAAGCAGACTAGGAACGAGGCGGCCGCCCTTGACAGCATCGCGAAGATGGGACTCGAGGTTTTTACCATCAAGCAGCTCCAGGATGTCCTCGGGCTCTCTTATCACCAAGTTTACCGGCTGCTGAAGGGCTACCGGAACAGCCGCGGGCTCTATACCGGCATTCTCGACAAGTGCCCCGCAGTGAGTTACATCGATGCCACGGTCGCAGAGGACATCTACGGGATGGAGGTGAAGCACCGGGAGCACTACTTCTCATTCGATATCGGCCTCTACAAGAACTGGACAGCGAGGGCGGAAATCTGGTTGGAAGACGAACTGGAGGAAGAGCAGCGAAGGACACGAGGTCCTCGAAACGAAATGAATGATGACACTCTTGCACCCGGTTTGCCGGACCAGTGTGTCAATGAAGAAGATGCTGATTCCTGTTCGGAATCTGAAAATGAAGAAGAAGGTACTGAGAGAGGTACCTCTTCTGATACCTCTTTGCATCATTTACCAGGAACGCACAGCATGAACGATCAGGTGAGTGATGCCTCTTCCTGTGCCTGCGTTTCGGGCAGTGGTGAAAACAATCCACCTGTAGCGTCAATGAGGTCCCTGATTGCCGATTCAGGCCTGCAAAATGGCCATCCACTCTCCACCAGCATTCGCAAAGACATGCAAAGAAAGGGAAAGGGTGCGAAGAGCGACAAGCCTTTCCGCATCCATCCGTTGCCCGGGCTCCTGGACCATCGGGATTTTTCCCGGGTGAAGATAGTGTCAGGTCGCTGTGATATATGTCATGAAGGGGCAGCGGTCTTCCGGTGTATGGAGAAGCAGATCGGTGTCTGTGAGGTGTGTTACGGGAAAATGGTGAGGGAGTGGAATGACCGGAACGGCATTCACTGAACCTAAGGCAGTGGAAATCGCTCCACAACGCTCAAATACTTTGCAGGCAAGGAAACATTTAGTTTACAAGACAGCAAATTATAATGTATCTGTAAACTTGGTTCCTATGGCACAACAGGTGAGCATTGGTGAGCGGGTCAAACTGGCCCGGATGAGTGCGGGGCTCAACCAGCGGCAGCTCGGGAAAGAGATGGGGATGAGTGCGATGGCGATCTCCAAGTACGAGACCGGTGAGGTGGTACCCAATTCCCGTGTCCTCATCCAGTTGAGCCAGACCCTCCACGTCCCGCTGGACTTCTTCTTCCGCTCAATAGAGGTGACCTTGTCAGAGCCCCAGTATCGGTGCCGGAGGGCCCTCAAGAAGAGCGAAGAGAAGATGATACTCAGCAAGACCCGGGACTGGCTTGAACGGTATCTTGAGATCGAGCTTATCACTGACGAATCGAAAACGCTGGACCTCCCTTCCGGGGAGCCCTGCATGGTCTCGTCCCTTCAGGAGGTGGAGGATGCGGCCCAGTATGTCCGGGACTACTGGAACCTGGGGCTTGATCCCATTGAGAATGTCATGGATGTCCTGGAGCAGCACGGGATCAAGGTCGGACTTGTCGAGGCGAGCGAGGCCTTTGACGCCCTGACGTTCTATTACGATGACCGGACGCCGGTTATCGTCATCAACCGCGTGATGTCCGGAGATCGTCAGCGGTTCAACCTCGCCCATGAGCTTGGGCATCTTCTCCTCCGCTGCGAAGGGGACATCGACCCTGAAAAGGCGATGCAGCGGTTTGCCGGTGCATTCCTTGTCCCGAAAGCGATGGCGTTCATGGAGCTTGGCGACCAGCGGAACATGCTGGACCTGAACGAGCTGCAGGTCCTCAAGCAGAAGTACGGCATGAGCATGGCCGCATGGATCTTCCGGGCAACCGACCTTGGCATCCTTGCCCCGGAGACGGCCCAGCGTTACTGGATGTATTTCAAAAAGAAGGGGTACCACAAAGAAGAGCCATTTGAACCTGTCCCTGCCGAGAAACCGACTCACATGGTGCTGCTCACCCTCCGGGCATTTTCGGAAAAACGCATCACCATGTCACGCCTCAAGGAACTCCTCGGCAGTGACATGGACCAATTGAGCGAGTTGAGGTTGCTTGGTACAGCATGAGTGAGCATCGGGCGCACTGCATCCTCGATGCAAATGTGATCTTCGATCTCCATACGGGAGATATCTTCGAGTATTCATGCTCCCTCCCTTATGTTCTTCATACAACCGATTTTGTCCTTGATGAAATTGAGTCCATCTCCCTGGCCGAACTGGAAGGATGTGGCCTCACCATTATCGAATTACCATCAGAAATGGTAGTTGAGGTACACCAACTCCGTCCCCAGCACCTTGCCCTTTCCCTTGCAGATCTCTCGGTATTCGTATATGCACGCCATTCCGGGAACTTGGTCCTTACCGGGGACGGTCCGCTCTGGACCTTTGCCCAGGAATCAGGGATCGATGTCCACGGAACGCTGTGGGTCCTGGACCTGCTCGTGGGACAGGGGATACTGACGAGACCGGATGCCTCCCAGGCCCTGCAGAGGATGACGGAGCGGAAACGATGGCTTCCAAGGGCGGAAGTGCAAAAAAGGATCAGGGAATGGGGGAAGGAATGACCATGGGTTACCCGCATACATCCTTTACCTTCTCCGGGTCATACCGTAGAGCTATCTCCCTCGTCCTTCCCCTTTGATTCAGATGGGAGAGCTCCACCAACCGCATTTGATCGAACTTCCGGAGCTTCTCATAGAACCCGGTATAGCTTAATTTCATCTTCGCTATTGCCGATTCGTAGACTGCTCCAGATGTCAGGTATGAATCATTATCGATCGCCATATCAGCAATCTGGTAGAGCAGGGTCTTCTCATCTGTCGTGAGTGCCCGGACCGAAGAAGAGAGATGGACGTATTTCGAGATTTCGTATGCTTCGAGAACATCCTCTTCAAGGATAGCCGTCCGTCCTGCCCGCTCGGCAGTCAAGGCACTCTGCTTCACCAGGTCCAGCCCGACCCGGAGGTCCCCGCACCGCATCGTCTGTTCGATGATCAGGTCGAACATCGATTCAGGCACGACATTGGGGTAGAGGCCTTTCCGGATCCGGGCCTTCAGAATCTCGGAAATCTCCTCCTCATTATATGGGGCGAAGTAGACTTCCTTGAGCTGGAGGACCGACAGTACACATGGATCGAGTTCCTGGGGGAGTTGAACGTCCATGCTGCTCATCGGGAGGAGGACCCCGGTCCTGGCGTTGGGGAACTCTTCGTAGAGCCGCAGGATGGTATAGAGGATTTCGTTCAGGGCCTTGTTGACGAGAAGATAGTTGGCATCGTCCAGGCAGACGGAGAGCACGATCCCTTTCTCGCTTAGGGTCTTCCCGACATCGTAAATCAGCTTTCGTACCGGTGTCCCGGTCGGAGGTGGCTGGTGGCCATGCAACTTTCCATAGATCTTCGCAAAGACCGCAAACTTGGTATGCTCGGTCTGGCAGTTCACATAGACCGGGATCAGGCGCCGGGTCGTTTCCTCGACTTCAGAAAAAATCCTCCGGACAGCTGTTGTCTTTCCTGTTCCCGGGAGGCCTCGGAGGGCTATGTTGAGCGGCCGGCTGCCGTGGAGACCTGGCTGCAGAGCAAAAGCGATATCCTTCAGTTGGGATTCCCGGTAATTGAATTCTTCAGGGATGTAATCGATCTCGAATAGATCACGGTTGCGAAAGAGCGTTTCATCGGAGTAGAGATATTTTTTCATCGTGATTGATCAATCTCAGTAAGGGGCCATATAGGCATGAACCAGGGAAGTTGAAAGTGAGGCAGTAAAAATTAATCCTGTATGATGGGAGATCGTTATTAGTCACGCTGGTGAGTGTTTATAAATGGCTATTGAAAACGACCTTTTGAAACGTATTACAAAAATTTATCTTACTTCTCGTGATTTCAATGGTACGAATATTGACAATCTTCAAGAAGAGTTCGGTTTACAACGAACCGAAATAATGGATAATCTGATTTCATTGATAAAAAGTGATAAAATTGTCTTAAATTTTGGAGATAAACATATCAATCCATTTATTAAGGCGTTTCAGGATGATGAAATATCAGTTCAATTAGAAAAGTTATCACAACCACAAAAGAATCTTATTTGTGCATATCCCTCAAAATCCTATCTTAAAAGCATTGTTAATCAATCTGATTATCAAGACAGACCATTTACATTAAAATTGGCTTTAGGAGAACCTCAACTTTCATTCGATTCTTTCGATTTAAGCATTTTAGAATTTTATCGGAATGATCCTCGTTATTATTATAGAACAGATGGAATTACGGGTTGGATTTCCGTTAAAGATCATTTCTATAATTCTGACCAAATGCCGAAATCCGACAAGGTGATTTTAGAATCATTCGGTTTCTCTTATAACGAATCTATGACTCGCGCAGTCGCGGTTTTTTTAATTTATCTATCTAGATTAAGTCCCCAACATCAACAAATATGGAATGCGAAGATCCTCGAAGGGAGCTATAAATTACATCCTATATACGAGAGGGAATGTGCTGGGATGGATCCTGAGTATATATCAATTTTTACTGCCTTCACGATGGAATTATCAATCATTAACCAGATGAGCCTAAAAATCTGGCAAAAAAGCTTATTCAGACAAGATTTTTCGGATGAACATCCACCTGCAAACTTTACTTTTTTGACCCGCCCGACGTTAAAGGAATTCTGCGATTTTATCCACACTTTAGATAAAATGCTGTCTGACAATATAAAAAAAGAATTTTTTAAAGGAAAAATTCAGCTAGATGAAGAAATCCCTCGAAAGGATGGTAAAATTGAAATTCGGCAAATTGGGACCATTCGTCTTCTAGAGATGTGGCTTATTAAGTTTTTCAGGATACCAGACCGGACTCCTGTTATTGAAATGATTAAAACTTTGAAAAAAATTAGAGAATTCCGTCAAAGGCCTGCTCATGCTCTCGATGACGATAGATTTGACCAAAAATTCTTCCATCGTCAAAGGGAGCTAATAATCGAAGCATATGATGCCGTCCGAACAATTCGCCTTATATTTTCAAATCATCCCAAAGCACGCGAAATTGAGATTCCTGAATGGATATATCTGGATAAAATCGTCACCTATTAGCAATTCCTGCAATTATAACCGATAAAATATTAATTTCTTTTCAGATACAGTCACGCCCATATACTCCTTTTTTCTTTATATACTCACGTCTACCCGAGATCCCGGGAAATCCGTAGACAGGAGTATCAGCATGGGAGATTTCGTCCAGCAGACCAATGTCAAGTCGGCCGTCAGGGCACTCACTACCCCGATTGCCGATGTGACTGCATTCAACACCATCGTGCAGACCGTTCTGACCACCAATCCGTTCGGCTGCACTGCGTATGAGACCTCCAGCGGGCAGATGCCTGCAATGGAGAAGACCAGGGAGGGGTATACCGCCCGCATCCTCTACGAGGATGATGAAGCGAACACCGTGGGGACCATCACCGCACGGGCAGGGACCGTTGCCGGCTTCAACACCGTGAAGTCCGAGATCCTTGGGGATACCGAGATGGCTACCGCCATGGGCGGGGACCCGGTGAATGACAGCGAGGGTGAGCGGTACTCGGCCACCATCAAGTGCCACGACCCGAGCGGGGAGATCTACTACGTGGCGTTCGGCCGCGAAGAGGTCCGCGTCACCTCCTACGAGGCCGACGCGATTCTCGCCACCGTTGAGACCTGGGCCGACACTGTCGCCGCTCTGGCCTGATCAGCGAGTAGTAGTTTTCCCTTTCCAGGGAGGGAGGGGTCATGGATGAAGGATTCATGTTCCTCCTCGGTTTTTGTCTCGGGAACCTGACGATGCTCTTTGTCATCGTCAGGATCATCATCGAGATGCACGACCGGATGGAGCTGAACCTGCGGAGACGGTAAATCCCTCACCGTCTCTTTCGTGGGCCGCCCTCCCCTTGGGGTGATTTCATGGAACAGGAATTAATCCAGATTTTGGAAATGCTGGTGGCGTTAGTGGCAGCACTCGTTGCCTACTGGCAGCACCGGCAGAAGACCCAGGCTATCGTGGAGAAGGAAGAGGTCCTGGTGGAGAAAGAGGTCGCCGAGGCATTGCAGTTCGCTGCAGAGTCCGAGAAGGATGAAGTGGTATCCTACTTCGATCCGGAAGATGACAAGGTGACCATTCCACCTGACTCTGTCCCGTCCAGGTCCTGGAAGATGAACGATGAGACCAAGCGGTGGGTGACTGTCGGTCACACTGCCGAAGAGCAGGCATCCCTTCTGCGACAGATTGCGAATGCAGAAGACGAAAAGAAGATGCACTATTTCATCTCAATTCCGACCGCGTACTATGAGATTGAGTACGGGCTGGTGAAAGGAGGTGGGAAGGGGGCGTAAGCGAGCTTATGGAATGTAGAAATGTATGAAGGAGAGCTTATCACTCTCCTTTGAATATTTATCAATCGCTGTTTGGAATCTCCCCGTTTGTAAGTTCAATCTCTTCAGTGCTCCTTTCCATAAAAAACGGCTCATCTATTTCAAAAATTGAAACTGTCTTTTTCCGAATACCGATTTCATGTTGGAAAAGAAGCTCAATTAATCGGTCACCATCAATGAGGGTTATTGGTTGTGCCCCTCGGAAAATTGCAGCTTCCTTACATCCGCTACTAAATTTTCCGAGAGTGATTAACGTTCCACGGATTGCATCATGATACGGAAGTGCTCCACGGAGCTGATCAACGAGAGGGCGGTTGATGTTTGATTTCCGTCGTTTTACTTGGACCACCTCTTTCACTTCTGTGATTCCCACCTGGACCTTGCCAACCACATCAATTCCTTGATCGCCCGTCTCTTGGGTCACGATAACATCTTCATAACCCATCTCCTCCAGAAGATCGCGAATTAGATGTTCAAATTTGAATGGATTCATCACGCTCAATCGTTCCCGGAGGAGAGCTCTTTGCTTATTGTTGAAATCATCGATTTCCCGCATTAATTCTATTTCAAGCGATTCTTCACGATTTTCAACCTGTCTTTCGTATTCAAGTCCCTTGGGTGTCAGCGAATATACGTTTCCTTCTCGTCTGACCAGATCCCGGTCCATCAGATTAACGAGTCTGCGCCGTAATGTGTCTTTTATTGTTGATGCCGTTCCGTACTTCGAATAATTTTTCAGGAATTCTTTCCATTCAGGAAGTAGATCGCTACGTTTTGCGTCTCCCTTTGTAGCTAGAATATGCAACAAATCGAGGATTGCCTCGGCGTCGTCTATTTCCTTGATCAGTTGGGCGTCGTTTTCTAAGAACAATTTTCCATTTTGCGTCAATCGGTAGATGCCTTGTGGGTCTGGTTCCAGCAGATTAAAATTCTTAATGAAAAGATATGAACCGTAGGTGTAACGAGGATTTACTGTTTTTCCGCTCTGGTTCCAAATTTTCATTGCCAGTTCTGCATTTTCACCTGTTAGTCGTTCTCGAATCCAGGTATCAGGATTGGACCAATCGAGCGCTGATTGCGGAGTTCCCGTCTGATCAAATATTGCATTCATCATCGCCATAACGGTCGTTTTGGGAACGCCATCCCAAGCACGAATAATATTGTGAACCCAAGAATACTGCGGAAAAAGTGGAGTTCGGATTTTATATTCAATCTCGGACATGCTTCTCAGTTATTATCCGATATATTTTCGATAATGATAATCATGAGCCTCTGATTATCGCAGACTTATTTCAGATGAACTGCGGACTTCATGGATATCGAATGATTATTCGTTCATCACGTTATGAAACTAAATGATAGGCGGTTCCATGGAGGCATCATCACAAGTCCCGGAGGCAATACTCAAACTCGTCGAGAAATATGAATTTCATCAAGCGGCCTACAAACGTGGTCAATTCAATGAAACCCAGCTACGAAGGGAGTTTGTCGATCCCTTCTTCAAGACTCTTGGGTGGGATGTTGACAATACACAGGGTAATTCGGAACTTTACAAAGAAGTAATCCACGAAGACCCAATTCGAATCCGGGGCTCGACAGAGTTTATCGATTATGCCTTCCGAATAGGCGGGTCCCGAAAATTCATCGTGGAAGCCAAGAAACCGTCAGTGAACATCAAGGACGATGCCGGTCCTGCTCTCCAAATCCGTCGTTATGCTTGGAATGCCCGCCTCCCCTTAAGCATACTGACAGATTTCGAGGAATTTGCAGTCTATGACTGCACAAAGAAACCGATGCCTGGCGACAATGCTTCCACAGCCCGGATCGCGTATTTCACCTTCAAGGAATATCCCGAGAAGTGGGGTTGGATCGAATCAATATTTTCACAAAAGAGTATCCTGCGAGGTTCTTTTGATAAATTTGTCGAGGGAGCGAAAGGCAAGAAAGGGACCGCCACCGTTGACGAAGCCATCCTCGCCGAGATTGAAGAGTGGCGGGACCTGCTGGCAAAGAATATCGCCCTCCGGAATGCGGCTCTCTCCGTTGAAGAGCTGAATGTTGCCGTCCAGAAGACCATCGATCGCATCCTCTTCCTCCGCATCTGCGAGGACCGAGGCATCGAAGAATACGGATGCCTCCAGAAATTGCTCGAGGGGCAGGACATATACCAGCGCCTTCTTGCGCAATTCCACCGCGCCGATACCCGCTACAACTCCGGCTTGTTCCACTTCAACGCTGAAGCCGGCTGGGACGAGATGCCGGACACGCTCACACCCAGCATATCCATCGATGATGCGGTCCTGAAGAAGATCATCAAGCGGTTATATTACCCTGAAAGCCCGTATGAGTTTTCGGTCATCTCCCCGGTCATCCTCGGCCAGGTCTACGAGCAGTTCCTCGGCAAGGTGATTAGACTCACGGCCGGCCACCAAGCAAAAGTTGAGTACAAGCCGGAGGTGAAGAAGGCCGGCGGGGTCTATTACACTCCGCAGTATATCGTGGATTATATCGTCTCGCACACGGTTGGGGAACTGGTCAAGGACAAAACTCCCCGCGAAGTGGGAAAATTCCGGGTCGTCGACCCTGCATGCGGATCGGGTTCCTTTCTACTCGGGGCATACCAATTCCTCCTCGACTGGCACCTGAACTGGTATATCCACAACTTGGTCCCGGTTATCGCTGAAAAGTCCGCGACATCGCCAGAGGTTCTGGCGCTCCTTCCCGAGCCTATCCCGAAAACTGGGAAGAAGAAATTTGCAGGAGATACTTCTCTCCCTATCTACAAGTCCGCGAACGGGAGTGCATCCCGGACCAGGAGCGATTGGAAACTGACGATTGCCGAGCGGAAGCGGATTCTTCTGAATAACATCTTCGGCGTGGATATCGATACGCAAGCTGTGGAGGTAACCAAGCTCTCCTTGTTACTGAAAGTGCTCGAAGAGGAGAGCCAGGAGAATGTCTCGAAGCAGCTCAAGCTCTTGGATGAACGGGCACTCCCGAGCTTGCACCAGAACATCAAGTGTGGGAACTCACTCATTGGGACCGACATTTACGCCGATATGCTGGTGCCGCTTGACGATCCGGAGGTGGTGAAGCGGATTAATGCTTTCGATTGGGATCGGGAGTTCCCGGAGATCATGCAGAGAGGTGGATTCGATGCGGTGATCGGGAATCCACCGTATGTGAGACACGAATTATTATTGAATATTAAAGATTATCTAAAAGGCCACTACCAAGTATTTCATGGTCTTGCAGATTTGTATGTCTATTTTGTGGAACGGGGTATATTCCTCCTTAAAAACGGAGGAATATTTTCCTATATCATTGGCAATAAATGGATGCGATCTAATTATGGCAGATCTCTTAGAATATGGTTAAAAAAGCAAAATATTGAGGAAATCGTTGATTTTGGTGATTTACCGGTTTTTCAAAAAGTCATATCATATCCCTGCATAATACGTATATCGAAAAATCAGACAGATGATAGATTCAACGTTGTACAAGTTGATTCTCTGAAATTTTCTAGTTTAGAGGAGTATGTGAATGAACATAAGTATTCAGTATGGAAAATTTCGCTTGACGATTCTGGATGGACCCTTGCAAACGAAAATACACAAGCATTGTTAGAGAAATCAAAATTGAAAAGCATAACTTTAGAAGAATATGTTGAAGGTAAAATCTATCTTGGCATTCTTACCGGATTGGACAAGGTATTCATTATTGATAAAAAGACTTATCAAAAAATAATTTCTGAAGATCCTAACAGTGCAGAAATAATAAAACCATTTTTAATGGGTAGAGATATCCAGCGATATATTCCTCCATCTAGTGATAGATACGTGATTTCGATGCCAAAAGGCTGGACAAAATTAAAATCCAGTAGTGAGGTTAATGCGCTAAAGTGGATGAAATCGAATTACCCGGGAGTAATGAATTATTTATTGCCTTTTGCTGATGCAGCTGGGGCTCGTGATAGCAGCAATAAAGGAGACTATTGGTGGGAATTGAGATCATGTCACTATTTTGACCAATTTGAAAAACCGAAAATTATGTATAATGTTTTTCAAGTAAAACCGTTATTCACACTTGATACAGACGGTTATTTCGCTAATCATGCAGTGTGGTTCATACCAAGACCCGATAAGTATCTACTCGGAATATTAAATTCAAAAATTGGTTGGCTATTAATTTCAAATTATTGTACACAAATTCAAAATGGCTATCAACTTATGTTTAAATATCTTGGTAAAATCCCCATCCGCACCATCGACTTCTCCGATCCCACCGACAAAGCTCACTACGAAAAGATGGTCGCCCTGGTCGAGCGGATGCTTGCCCTCCACAAGCAAAAAGCTGATGTGAAGACCGAACACGAGAAGAACCTCGTCGAGCGTCAGATCGAGGCAACCGACAAGCAGATCGATGCACTGGTCTATGAGCTTTATGGATTGACGGAAGAGGAGATCAGGATTGTGGAAAATACATAATTCTAGTGTATTCCATATTTTCACACCACGATAATCATTTATTTATAAAAATACCCAAAACATCACCTTATGGTCGGGGAATATACCGTATATCGTGATTTTATCTATCTTGATTGGGAAAGAATTCGCTCGATTGCAGCACAAATTCTCAAAGGTATTCCTGAAAATAAACAATTCACTGATGGTCAGGAAAACATAGAAAAAGGTGAAATTGGTTTAAATGTTCCATTTATAAAAGGTTCTGCCGGTCAGGATGTCAGATATTTTCATTCAGACGGAGAGACACGGAGTCTTCACCATCATATCTATTCTCTTACCGAGGAAGAATTAACTGAAAATAATTTCATTCATACAATCGATTCAACAACAGACATGCATAATTGGACTGAAAATAATTTTTATGATGGTCAATTTGTTAAAATAAAGGGATTTATTAGATTGATGGACTATCGATGGATGTTAGGTTGGATGGGTAATTTTGAAAACACAATAAAAACCATCCAATATTACGAATTATCAGCAATTAAGGATTTACAAAAGAAAGCAGAGAAAAAGAAGGAACAAGAAAAAAGTTTTAAGGAAATTAAAGAGTTGAGAATTTCTGATATGCAGAAATTAATTCAACAGATTTTCGGCGAAATTATAAAAATCAAAATTGTTCCGAATACAGATTATCCGAATAATCTCTTTGTAGGTCTTGCAGATCCAAAAAATTTCAATGAAATGTTCTCGGCAATATACCAAAAATATGGATGTGATATTAACGCCAATTGGACAACTTTTGGTCAAATTAATTTTCCCAAGAAAGGTGAAAATGAACAAATATTACTCCCTTCAGGAAATCAGATAGAAGATTCTTTAGAAAATGTCATTCTTGCACTTGACGCTATACAGCATATCGCGTCGAGCGTGAAATTTCCCGCAGTCTCGATTACACCTTTGAGTATTTACCGAGAATGTTCGCCCAATCAGTAAATTCGTCAATAATCAATTTCTTTTGAGATTAAACACCTAACCGTGTGTTCCTCGCTTTGTGCAAGATAGCTCAACATTCGGCCTTCCGCTGAAGTGTCACCAGATCCCCATTCCCCCGCCCTTGCATCGCGCCGGGGGATAGGCAAGTATCCCCCTCTCTCGCACCCAAAACGGGCCGGGCTCCTCCTCTCCCAGGGGAGAGGCAGTGGACAAGACACCTCCCTTTCGGGCAGAAGGTGGACCGGGATCTCACAGGCCGACCGGTTGACCTACCGGACGGAAAAGCGAAGCGAGAGCGGAGCAGCCGGCCGGGAAAGTCAATCCTGTCGGCCGCTCACAAGACCAGGACAACCAGGACCAGCGGAGCGAAGGCCGCCACCGAACATAGTGAGGGCGTCGCCGGAGCGGAGTGAACGCAGGCCCCGGTCAACCTCCCGCAGGGCAAGCCCTCGATACGAGCGAAGCGAGTCGTGGGCGATGCCCGGAGAGCCGAAATCGATTGCGTAAGATATGCAGAATACATACAGTATAAGTAAGTTCATATCACCTTCACGCCGCGTGGCGGCACTATATCATCTCTCCCGTCGATGACTATGTGGTGAGAAACACCATGCGTTACAACAATCCAACCTTCGAGCACATCGGCAGCGTGAAGAATGCTGAGGGTGTGCTCCGCATCGACATCAAGACCCGCCAGTGCGTCATCGCAAAGGGTGACGTGCAGCGCCTCATCGAGCGGTGGCCGGTCAGCATCTACGATATTGCCGAGGTCATTAGCACCTGCGGGCAGCCGGAAGCAATCGGCCAGGCCTGGATCTCCCGGTCCGGCAAAGCGGTCATGTTCCGGATCAATGGCTTCGCTTATGTGTCACCGTTGTCCCAGGTGAAGGGTATCCTTTCCGGTGAGAAGAAATACGCCCACCTTGCCATGATGGTGGAGCTGCCCGAGCCGGGATGCCCGGCAGGTGCAGCAGCTCCGGCGGGAGTTGCGGGGGTCTCGGCATGAGCACTCAGGTCGTCGTGCAGAGCCAGGAACGCCAGCCCATCGTGGTGGCGTTCACCTCCCACAACCTTGAATGGCTGGAGGCCATGCGGAAAGAGTTCAACCGAAGGTTTGACAACGACCTGACCCTTGAGCAGATCCTCGAGGGTGCGATCATCAACGAGATCTGGAAGCTCTCCCGGGAGATGTACATGAGCGAGGAGCAGACCTTCAAGATCGGCATTGAGGGGGACCTGTGATTATGACCCTCACTTCCCTCTTCTCGAATGATGAGATCATCTTCGCATATACCCGTGCCGATGCCATCAGCGATGGGGTCCTAGTCGAACTGTCGGACCAGATGGTTAGCGAGGCGGGGATTAAGGTAAAGGTCGCAGTGACCCGGACGATCTGGGATGATTACCTGATGCCGTCCTATCTGGATGAGCTTCCCGGACAGAGTTTGGAAGGGAGGATCTGGGACCTGCTCTGGATGTTTGGATGTGCTGCAAGACGGAGCAGGCATGCCAGCACAATACAGTTCCGGGTTCTGTTCGCGACCATAGAAGAATCGGGATCGATTGTTACTGAGGACGTGCTGCTGAAGGCAGTATGTGGCCCCGGTGATGACGGCGAGCCGGTGATTACCATTATGCTCCCCTGGGAGGACTAGAACGATGGAAGAAGTGATCGTGAAGAAGATTATCTAAGGGCCGGCGTTCCAGGACAGCATCGAGATAGGGACGCCGGGAAGGGGCGGTGCGATAAAGATCTACGGTGACTTCGGCCAGCCCGATGAGTTCGAAAAAAGGATCCGGGACGCGGTCCGCCTGCGGAAGATGACCGTTGACCTCATGGAGGGGCAATGACCACCCCCAAATTTTACACGACAGAAGAAGTTGCGGATATGTTGAAACTGAACGTCCGGACCGTCCGTGCGATGATCAATCAGAAACGGCTCCGTGCCGTGAAGATCGGGAACGAGTACCGGGTCACTGACGACCACCTGCGCCAGTTCATCGAGGACTACCAGACATAGACGCCGGGGAGATCTCCGATCCGAAACACCATGCGTTACTATGAGAGTATTCAGACCGGCCGCGGCCCCGGCTGAATAGTACATAGCCGACCCTTCATATTTCTGTTCTGGTATCCTTCCTGCAGGTCCCGCCACCGCCTCCCGCCTGCCGGCCCGCGACAGCTCGCCTCCCGCGAGCCGTAACCGGGGCTGTCTTCCCACCCACTCGGTGCTCCGAGATCTCTGTCCGCTCGTCACCCCTCGACTTCGGGCTGATGCCCTCAGTAACCGGGGGCTCCTCGCTCGTCACCGGTTCTCTTGAGATTGTTAACGGTCGACCGTGCTCGACTCCCCTCCCTCCGGTCCGTTCCGCTTGCACCGTCTCCCTGGTCTTACATCCTGGACTGTTGGCAACGAAGACGCCCGTGATTTCGTCGCAGGCGCCTCATCACCGGCTGCTCTACCCGATCCTCGCGGACCGTTCCACGGACCGCTCGTCGCTGTTTGCATGAAACACTGTGGCTCTAGAGAATGCCCAAGAGAAGGTTATGGCCCGAAGGGCATCCATCATGATCACTGCCTCTCCGATGGGAGAGGAGGAGGCCGTCCCATCAGGGCGAGGAGCGTAGGGGGTAGCAGTGCCCCCCTGGAAGCGACGAGAGGCCGGGAGAGTGGGTGGCCACAGCGGCCCGAGCGAGCGCCGGTTACGACCCGCATCAGCGGGTTGTCGTGCGGTCGCGAGTCATCGAGCGTCTGCTACAGAAATACCCCTTCCCTGAAAAAAGTGATAAATTACTTAATCTCGATTTTCCGGCGCCTTTCTTCAGGTCGCGGTTCCTTTTTGGGGATAATCAGTTCGAGGACCCCGTTGTTCATCGATCCATCTGCCTTATCCGGATCGACCTCCTCGGGAAAATCGATACTCCTTTTGAAGCCGGAATAATACCGCTCCCGGTGAAGATAATTCTTCTCTCTCTTCTCGGTCTCTTCCTTTCTCTGGCCCTGAATGGAGAGACTCTCGTTGTTGAGGTCGACTTCAACATCCTCTTTGGACAGCCCGGGGAGCTCCACGTAGACCTTGTAGTGATCTCCTTCGTCGATGAGATCGATTGGCGCATATTGGAACATCTGCCATTCGGAAAGATCACGGGGAAAGTCCAGCGGGAAGTACGGCCGCATGAGACTGTCGACAGATTTCCTGAAGTCATCAAAGATCGAGTCAAAGTCCCTGACGAATCCAGGTGTCCGGGTCCGCGGTTCAAGAGAAGTGCCTGGTGTAGCAGGAGACACTTCTGTACCTTTTTTCTTTTTGAAGAGATCCATAGGTGTTCCCTCCTATACTAACCGATGGTTAGCATTAATAAGCCATAAACCTAATTCATAAGGCAATTCCGGTTCGCAAGGAAAAGCCGTGGGGAAAAATGGAAGAGGAGGGGGAGATCCGCCCTTCATCAGGATACTCCTGCGAACGGATGGTAGGGCGCATCATTCTCCTTTGGCAAACGATTTTTTCAGTTCCTTGAATACCGTCTCCCGGGTCTCTGGTTCCTTCTCATCGTGCCGTAGCGATCCATACCGGAGCAGTAACATCAATGAGATAAGAAGGATTGCAACCGCGACAAGTATGAAGGGATCGATGCTTAGGATTCCATGGAGGATGACCTCCCTGAGGATGGAGACAATTCCCACTTCAATCATAATATCCACGGCAATACGATGCTCCCTGAGATAGATGATCAGGAGCCGGTAGATCTCGACCAGCACGAGGATATAGATCAGCTCCGAAGCAATATACTGGAAATTGAACGGGTCCAGGAATTCATAGAACATCCCCACTAACGACTTGACCATGAGCGCGAACAGCAATAAGCAGATGGCGATGACGATGATATCCTGGATGTTCTCAAGCAGGCGTCGAAAGATATTGTGGATACCATGGTAGGATGGTCCGTTCACCTCGCATACCCCCACTATCTCCTTATCTCTGAACGATACCAAACGCTTTATCAATCTCAGCTGCCGCCAGCTCCAGATCGTCAAGCATCCGGAGAACATCTTTCCGGATCTCCTGGACCATGGACCGGAGGCTGTTTCCCCGGAGGTAAATCAACCGCTTGTGGCGGTATACCGCCCCGGCGTCCACGAGGTTCCTGATATGATGGTTGATCCGCGAGCTGGACACAGCAAGGTCCCGGGCGATGATATCCACGGGCAGGCCCTTTTCATGGGGCTGGTGATCGAGCAGGCTGAAGAGGACCCGGGGGGCGACCCGCTCCACGTCCCTCCCCTCACCGATACCGAGGCTGTTACACAACCACTGGAGATCTTCATCCTCACCCCGGAGCATCGGCCGCTCAATCTGCTTGACCACGATCTGCCTCATGGTAACCCATCAGAATCTTGCAATGCATGCATAAATAAGTTTTCAACAATATTCAAATGATGTCAACATTATCGATAACTTTTAAATATTTTCGATATTAAACCAATGGAATGCAATAATTTCCAGAGGTGCATATGAGTGAAGGAAATTATTCCCATCGGAGAAAGGGTTCTGATAAAACCCCTGAAACTGGAGGAGATGACAAGAAGCGGCATCTACATTCCAGAGTCCGCCCAGGAACATCGAAAAGAAGGATCCGTCATCGCGGTGGGAAGTCGGGATGATGGTTCTGCACTCCCCCTCAAGCCGGGAGACCATGTATTATACGGCGGATATAGTGCAGATAAGTTCGAGGTAGACGGAGAAAATTTCGTTTTTGTCCCCTTCAAGGACATTCTGGCAAAAATTGAATAAGGGGGATGGACATGGCGATATCCAAACAGCTGATGTTCGACGAAGAGGCCCGAAAAGCTCTTCTTTCTGGTGTCAACAAAGTAGCGGACACGGTCAAGATCACGCTTGGCCCGAAAGGGCGGTATGTGGTGATTGACAAGGCCATGAACCCCATCGTGACAAACGATGGAGTGACGATAGCAAAAGAGATCTCCCTTCACGACAAGTTCGAGAATATCGGCGCGAAGCTGGTCAAAGAGGTCGCCCAGAAGACTCAGGACAAGACCGGTGATGGGACAACAACGGCAACTCTTCTCGCCCAGGCTATTCTCACCGAAGGGCTGAAAAATATAACCTCGGGGGCAAACCCGATAGAGATTAAACGGGGCATTGATACCGCGATTGCTGCAGTCGTAGAGTACATCGGCTCAACCAGTGTGCCGGTCAAGGGAAGAGAGGGGATTCTTCAGGTCGCGACGGTATCGGCCAACAACGATGAAGAGATTGGGAAGCTCATCTCGGATGCCATGGAGAGAGTAGGCTACGGCGGCCTTATCACGGTAGAGGATGCAAAGAGCCTCGAGACCAGCCTCGATGTCGTTAAAGGGATGCAGTTCGATCGGGGATTCACCTCCCCATACATGGTGACGGACCATGAAAAGATGACGTGCGAGTATGAGGACCCCAATATCCTGATTACCGACAGAAAAATCACGTCTCTCAAGCAGATGATCCCCATCCTCGAAATGGCCTCCCAGGAAGGAAAACCGCTCCTTATCATTGCCGAGGATGTGGAAGGTGAGGCGATGGCCGCCCTCATCCTGAATATCATCCGGGGGGCATTCAAGGTCTGTGCCGTCAAGGCACCGGGATATGGAGAGGAACGAAAAGCTATCCTCGAAGATATCGCAATCCTCACGGGCGCGACGGTTATTTCAGAAGAGCGTGGCATGAAACTTGAAAATGTGTCCCGTGCCGCACTGGGATCCGCTCACACCGTCAAGATCGATGGGGAGAAGACCCTTATTGTCGAAGGAAAGGGAGACCGGAAAGCACTCGATGAACGGATGCACCTGATCGAGTCGCAAATCAACATCGCGGATTCCGAGTTCAAGAAAGAGGAACTGAAAAAGCGACTTGGAAACCTCAGTGGTGGTGTTGCGGTGATCAAGGTGGGTGCAGCAACCGAGACCGAATTGAAAGAGAAGAAAATGCGGATCGATGATGCACTGAACGCCACAAAGGCTGCCGTAGAGGAAGGCGTGGTTCCGGGCGGGGGTGTTACGCTCTTCCGTGCCATAGAGTCCCTTGATACATTATCCTTCGATGACGACAGAAAAATTGGCGTGGCCATCGTACGGCGTGCCCTGGAAGAGCCGCTCAGGCAGATTGCGAAGAATGCCGGGGTTGAGGGTGCAGAAGTCATCGCTAAGATTAAGGGACACGAAGAAAATGGATTTGGATATAACGCAAAGACCGGTACTTACGAAAACCTCATGGAGCAGGGTGTCATCGATCCGGCAAAGGTGGTGAGGGTAGGCCTCCAGAATGCAGGGTCGATTGCAGGCATGATCCTTTCCACCGAAGTTGCAATTACCGATTTCGATGAGGAGAAAGATAAGCAGAGTGCGGCCATTATCATATGAGTTCCAGGAAGTAGGGCGACTTGCATTCCCTGGAATCTGCATTTTTGCCGCACGGTCCATTCCCTATAAAAACACCCTTACACTTTTTCAACAGCATCTCTGCGCGAGCAGAAAAATAACTGATTTACGGGCTCCGTTGACAACCCGGCTGGGGCTTCAGAAGTCCATGTTCATAGTTCTTACTGATAAGAATAATCCTACGGCCGCAGCAGTCCGAGCGAGCTATTGCGAACGAGTCACTGAGCGTCGCCATATGGACGGGACACAGCGACGAGCACGATGCGAAGCATGGTGCAAGGAGCGGGAGGGTAGCAGCTGCCGGCAAGGAGTAAAATGACGAAGCCGGGAGCGTCATCCTACAAAGATCAACCTCGGGAGAACAGGACCGGTATGTAAGCGCAGCGGAATGGAGGAGCACCGGACGAGAGGAGGAGCGGACGGAATGGAGCGGAGACGAACATTCCGGGCCGTCATCTCTCCTCCGAACCACATGGTCCCGCCCCTTCGGCATGGTGGGGCGGGCACCGGGAGAGGCGGTCCGGAAGAAAAGGAAAAATTACTCCTTCACAGGTGCCGGTGCCCTGTCCAGGTATTCCAAGAGCTCTGCTTTGTGCTCCTTTACGAACTTCTGGATATCCTCCTCCCTGGCCGTACGGCTTTTCACAAGAGACTCTCCACAGTGTGCACAATAGTCAGCGACTGGTGGCATGAGTGAATGGCAATTCGGGCAGACCCGGGGCTCGAGACGAGGAACACGTTTTTTCTCTGTTTCCTTCTGGATACCGTAGACCCGGCGCAGCTCCTCATCAATATCGTTCCCGGTCAGGTGAGCATAGACCTTGAACATCGTGGTATGCACCGACCCCCACATCATCATCTTGATCACACTTTCCGAGACTCCTTCGTTGATGAGATGAGTGATCCGGGAGTGGCGGAAGAGGTGCGGTGTGACATGCTTCGTAATCCCAGCCCGCTCACATATGCAGCGAAGTTGTTTGATGACCCCGCCGTTGGTGAGTGGTCGCCTCTGCTCATTGAGGAAGACCAATGCGTCTCCTTCTGGGATACCGGGATAATCAGCCCGCCATTGGGAGAGATATCCCTTCACCATGATGATCCGGACATATCGGGGAATCCCGGTCTTGAAGTTCACATTGGCGACCACGCCGGTGCTATCAAAGGAGAGATCGCTCCACTTCATCTGGCCAAGCTCACCGATACGGAAGCCTCCCTCATAGAGCATCCCGATAAGGGCCCGGTCCCGGCTCCAGCGGCAGGCCGCCAGGAGGGCTTTCACCTCTTCTGGTGTGAGGAGGTCCGCGGCCTTGTGGGTCATGGTGTCCTTGGTCGGGACCTGGATGCGACGGATCTTCCGCTCCGGAAGATTGGAATATTCGTTCTCGATCATCCAGAGAATGAATTGCCTGAGAATCCGGACCCAATCGTGCTTGGTATTCTGCTTGAATGGCGTGCCTTTCTGAGTGAGACTGTTCTTCATTGTGTCAATGCTGGTATAGACATCGGCGATCGAGAGATCCTGATAGGGACCTATGAACCGCCTCCATCCGACCAGGACATAGATGAACTTGTTTGCCCGGCTGGCGCCAATGTTTGCAGCGACCTTTCGCTCGGCTATGAACTCCTTGATGAGATCAGCATCACGTTTGGTGATCCGGTTCGATGCCAAAGCTGCATCGATCGTATGCATCCCATACTCGGGTTTGATACCTGAGAAACGGTGTGAAGATACTACTTCAGCCCGTACGGTAGTGGCTATCGTGGAAGATACCATAGAAACGGGTCTGAAAGGATATACAAAAACTTTGCGACCAGGATTTGAACCTGGGGTCCGGATGCCTCAGCCCGGATTTGAACCGGGGACAACCAGATCTTCAGTCTGGCGCTCTCCCGAACTGAGCTACTGAGGCGAGGAATACATTATTTAGCTCTCAGCCTAATAAATTGTATTATTTATGGGTGCATATCCCAAAAAATGCACCGATTTTTACCTTTGGTGGTGGCGTATCTGGGTTTCGCAGGAAAAGGCGGTGCTGGCGGTGGATTTGAGGAGCGGGTAACCAATCTGCTCAAATCAAGGAGATCAACCCTCGTGCACCTGACTCATAACGATCTTGATGCCGTAGGGAGCGATGCAATTCACAGAATGCGGTACGGGACGATCACGAGTATCTTCTGCTCGGTCGGGACCTTTCCCCAGGCGCTCGATGCGTTAGCTTCTGTAGAGGGGAAGGGGACAATTCTCTCCATCAGCGATCTTGGGTATCAAAAAGGGATTGAACATCGTATCCGGAGCGTATCTGAAGCAGGCTGGCGGATACAATGGCGTGATCATCATCGGTGGTCCGCTGATGAGAGAGAACAAATACAAGAGTTCTGTGATCTTCTCATGCTGGACACATCGACCTGTGGGTGTGGTATCTGTGCCAGAGATCTGCTTCCTGGTGATGAAACAGCAGCAGAGATTGCCCGGGTTGTCTGCGATTATGACCTCTGGAAGCATGAAGATCCCCGATCAGCGATGCTGGGTGTTGTCCTGCAACGGAAAAAGAACAGGGATTATGTCCGTGACCGTCTGGCAGAAGGCATTCTCACTAATGAGTATATTGAAAGGGAATACCGGGAAATCGTGGGAGACATGGAGGAGAAAATGGCAAAGAGCATCCGAAAAGCCACACTCATGGGAGAGAAATATCGTATCGCATTCTCTCCGCTTTTTGGATACCCCAGTGAGACAGCTGCCCGGATGAGGAAAGAATTATCGACCGATATCGAAGTGCTCATTTCTAAGGATGGCCGGTTCTCTCTCCGAACAGTTCCGCCAATAAGCCATATCATCGCGCGTCATTACGGGGGAGGGGGGCACCCGAACGCTGCTGGTGGATCGTTTCAATTTTCATTCCTTGAAAGAATTCGGTTCATACTTCTTGGCAGCAGCTCTCAATTCAGGCGTTTCGTGGATATCGCCGAATCTATCTGAACACCGAGGCATTTTCCACTACCGATTTCCAGTATTGATCACATGAGTCCTGGCAGTACCCTCCACATATCAGATGTTCTGCATCTCTGAATTCGAGTGCCCGAAGGAGATCCTCCTCTCTAGCATCGACCAGGATAATCTTCTGGATGTCATAATCATCCATGATTTCTGCAACAACCCCAAGTGCTGATGATCTGACAGCCAGGATATCCTGATATTCAAGGATCAGCCCCAGATTTTTTTTTGTTTCCCTGTGGCTGAAAAAAAAGACTTTCTGACCTGCAAGCGCTTCCAACTCCTCTTTGTCCGGGGTATCACAGTGGAGAATATGGCCGAAAATCCCCCTATCCCGCATCGATCGCATCATTGCATGATATACAGAGACAAGAGCCGGCAGTACCTCATCAGTGTCTTTATAATATCGATTATTCAGCCTGAGTTCCCCGGGAGATGGGAAAGCAAACCAAAGATCTTTTTGTATGGCTGAAAGGTATTCGGCATCTTTCACAAGGGGAAAGCTGTCGTATCCGATCTCTCCTGTTATTACCCTTCCCTCAGTCCCGATAAAGGAGTTGATTAAACGGTCCTGATAGAACTTTCCACCCGCACAGGGGGTATTGATCCCGGCCTCAATCTGGGGCATCAAACCTCCCTCAAGCTGAAACGTGATGAGGTCCGCCTCTCGTCCCCGCCGTGCTCTCACCCATTCTGCCAAGACTTCGCGATCAGGGATGGGTGCATCCGAACCTAATGACCTGGTCAGAAATGAGACTCGCTTTCGCATAGTAATCACGTTATTTATAGAATCATCGTCAAACCGAGATAATGATGAGTACAAGACCCGTCCTCGTGACCTGCGGGCTCCCTTATACCAATGGCCCCTGCCACCTTGGCCACCTCCGTACTTATGTACCGGCTGACTTTTATGTCCGCTATTTACGCCGGACTGGTGAGGAGGTTGTTTTCATCTGCGGGTCCGATAATCATGGAACGCCCATTGTGGTGAGTGCCGAAGACGCAGGAATCTCACCCAGGGCATTGAGTGAACAGTATCATGCTCATTTTGACCAGACGTTCCGCAGAATGAATGTGGTATTCGACCATTTTGGTATGACAGATGATCCCACCAATCACCGTCGAACCAGGTCGATCGTTGAGCGCCTCATTGCTAACGGGCACGTGTACTCAAAAGTCATCCAGCAGAGCTATTGCACAAAATGTCTGCGGTTTCTCCCTGACCGGTATGTTGAAGGAATCTGCCCACATTGCGGGGCACCTGCCAGAGGAGATGAATGTGACCAGGGATGCGGGAAACACCTTGAACCAGGCGAGATTAAGAAGCCGATCTGCACAGTATGTGGTACCCGGGCAGAATCGAGGGCCCAGGAGCACTTTTTTTTCAGGTTGAGCAGTTTTAAGGATTACCTTCTTGAACATCTTGAAACGTTATCAGGGACCCTTAATGCCCGGAACTATGCCCTTGGGTGGGTGAGAGATGACCTGCATGACTGGTGCATAACGAGAACCCTTGACTGGGGAGTCAAATTCCCGGGGCGGGATGATCTGGTGGTGTATGTCTGGGTTGATGCCCCCATTGGATACATCTCTTTCACTGAGGAATGGGCAGAGAAGAATGGTAAGTCGTGGGAGAAGTACTGGTGCGGGGACAATGCCCGGGTCATCCATTTTATTGGAGGGGACATCATTTATCACCATTGTATCTTCTGGCCGGCACTCTTGAAGGGTGCAGGATACGGGGTCCCCCATGCAGTGGTGGCTTCAGGAATGCTCAAGGTGGATGATCACAAGTTCTCAAAATCGCGTGGATACGTAGTATGGACAAACGATGATTACCTTGACAAGGGTCTTCCTGCGGACTACCTGAGGTATTACCTGCTTGCGTATACCAATCATACCAAGGAACTGAACTTTTCCTGGAAGATGTTCCAGGAGCGTATCAATAACGAGCTTGTCAACACACTCGGGAACTTTGCGTACCGGACGTTATTTTTTGCCCGGAAGGAGTTTGGGGGTATACCGGATACCGCTGTACAGCCTGATATTCTTAAGGAGATCGGGAGTACTCTGTTCCAGGTGGACTCCACGATCAGGGACTACGAGTTCAAGACGGCCATTGATGCGATGATGACCCTTGCTGCTTACGGCAACAACTACATCCAGACCAATGCCCCCTGGAAACTGATCAAGACGGATCGAAATGCTGCTGCGCAGGCCGTGAAAGACTGTATTGTGCTGGTAAGGGCGCTGGCGCTTCTCTTTGAACCGGTAATACCTGGGAAGGCACAGGAGCTTTGGGAGATGCTCGGGAATACGGACCGAATAGCTAATCATCGGATCAATGAGGCGATCCAGGATGTTTCGGCCGGACCACTCCCTATACCATCCCCGGTATTTTCCAAGCTCGATGATGATTTCATTGGTGAAATGGATAAGCTTCTCACATATCGGATAGCGGAGGCAGAGAAGAAGATGGTAAAAACAGTGACGGTTCCTTTCGAAGAGTTCTGTAAACTGGATATCAGGACGGGAAAAGTAATCTCCGCAGAGGGGGTGCCGAAATCAAATAAACTCCTGAAACTCAAGGTGGATATCGGGGGGGAGACACGACAGATCGTTGCCGGGATGGCCCAGTTCTATACCCCTGAAGAGATGGTCGGAAAGAGCGTGGTGGTGGTTGTGAACCTCCAGCCTGCCAGGATTTTTGGCATTGAGAGCAATGGCATGATCCTTGCCGCCGGGGATACTGCATCACTTCTAACACCTGAAAAACCTGTGCAACCGGGTACCAAAATCAGATAATTTTTTTCCAGGAATTCATTTCTTATTCATTTCTTCAAATTCATAAGATGGATGAAAAATTGATGGTAGGGCCAGGGATTGTCATGGCACACGTATCCGCTGACTTGCTGATTTCCATGTGTAAGTGATGCCATCACAATCTGCCCAGGTTATGTAGAGCTTTACTGTATAAGTCCCGGATTTGCTGTATGTTTTTTGGGGATTCTGAAGGCTGGACATGGTTCCATCTCCAAAGAGCCAGATCCATCGGACGGCTTTTGGTCCAGTACTGGTGTCAGTGAACTGTATCTTGTATCCATTCTTCACGTAGGTGAAGTTTGCAGTGGGTGGACAGATGCAACAATTTTCATCCTTTGCGTTAATGAAGTTGTATTTGATTTCTGGATTGGTCGCATTCAGAGTGACAAGAATGTTGGGAGTAATCTGCTTCCATCCACATATGAGGGTCTCATTTACCCAATAGGTACCGAAGGGGATGTTGAGGAACTCGTACTTACCATCAGGCCCAGTAATATCAGTTGCAACGACACTTCCTGTGGTTGCATTTATGAGCTTAATTTCCCATCCCTCAAGACCGCACTCTGGGCATTTCTGATCGCCCTTCATTCCAGTGATGTTACCATATTGTGGAATGTGTTTGTTCGTGAAGTTCACGTCCCCGACACTCTGGTCCACAAGGGTAACATCCTGCTCACCGTCTGCCGGATCGACCGCGACCCAGCCGGCCTGCATCGTCTCGCTGACGGTATACACACCCTGGATCAAGTCGCAGACTTCCCAGTAGCCCGTCCCATCCGTGGTATCCGTGCCGACCACTGCTCCAGCCGCATCCTGCA